>Ga0325402_1000235_pt1 | contig 33440 bp, 26 predicted proteins | sample PopdelMetagenome_22_FD_207212 | JGI IMG/M metagenome (GOLD analysis project Ga0325402, IMG submission 207212) | Populus deltoides microbial communities from Bellville, Georgia, United States - Xylem-PdKOR-R3 | ecosystem: Host-associated > Plants > Phyllosphere > Stem > Wood/Secondary xylem... | reverse complement strand
TCTTAAATTGTGATATATTTGAAACATTGAACGAGATAGTTAACTAAACCAAAAAAAAAATATTTAAAAACAAACAATCAATTAATTAAGTAGAATTGAATTCAATTTTAATGGATCCTAGGATTTTTGACTTACCGTAATTATTACTAAGTGAATTTTCTCAATTGAATTATTTATTCTTATTATTGATAATCAGGTTTTACTAATTTAATCACTAATCTCTCTCGAGCATCAATGAAATATTTCAACAAGCAAACTTTATACATCTCTATGAAAATTATGAATTTGTCATAATTCACTAAGTACCATAAAACCCTTAAAGATTACACAAGTTCCATAGATATCTTTATGTTATAGATGGCTTAGAGTATTTCAAATAATGGCTGAAACAATTATCACTTCTCAGTCTCAAATTGAATCCCAAAAATTACTAATAACTACCAAAATCTCTTAAATTGTGATATATTTGAAACATTGAACGAGATAGTTAACTAAACCAAAAAAAAAATATTTAAAAACAAACAATCAATTAATTAAGTAGAATTGAATTCAATTTTAATGGATCCTAGGATTTTTGACTTACCGTAATTATTACTAAGTGAATTTTCTCAATTGAATTATTTATTCTTATTATTGATAATCAGGTTTTACTAATTTAATCACTAATCTCTCTCGAGCATCAATGAAATATTTCAACAAGCAAACTTTATACATCTCTATGAAAATTCTGAATTTGTCATAATTCACTAAGTACCATAAAACCCTTAAAGATTACACAAGTTCCATAGATATCTTTATGTTATAGATGGCTTAGAATATTTCAAATAATAGCCGAAACAATTATCACTTCTCAGTCTCAAATTGAATCCCAAATCATGCAAACATTGGCCAAACATTTGTATCCATTTTTGTATGAATTTATAATTTAACAATTGCTCTGTATCAAATGCATGCAAATTTCACTTGTTTAAACTTGAACAAAGGGAGATCTTGGATTCAAATTCTTGAATAACTTTAGGTCCTCATTAATTAAAAGGTTGGCATGACTTTATATAATGACTTGATGATTCTTTCTCGTTATACTACGAGTCTAATCAATTTTTTTAACGTTAAAAAATATCTTGTTGTTGCTAATGTGTTTCATAGTAAAAAAAAAAAAAAAACATTTAACCATGTGAAGGTTGACCTGATATAACCCGATCAACTTGATGGGTTCAAAGAAAATCTAGATCATTTTTTAAAAAAATATTGAGATAAAAAATATTAGATTAACTTGGATCAATCAAGATTAACTTGTTAAATCCGTGATTTGGATCATAAAAACAAGATAACCCATATAAAGCAAATCAAAACTAATTATGAAATCAAATTCTCAACCAATCCAATATTAAAGGATGAATTCGAAAAAAATCAATTAAAAAAATGGCCAATAAACAAACAACTCAAGTTAACCTCTCTTAGCCGCAACCCTGGTAATGAGTGAGAAATAACCTTATAAAAAATAAATAAGAAAAAAAATATAAAGTCTAATTTCAAATCAATTAAATCTTTAATGATGAAATTTAAAAAAAAATCAACTAAAAAAATAACATAAAAAACCGAGTTGATTTTTATAATCCACGATCCAGGTCTTAAGATTAAAATAAACAAACCCAATACTAAATAATAAAATAAAAAAAAACACTTTTCAAATAAAACTGAATTCCATCAATTAGGTTATGTTAATAATAATAATATGTCCGGGTTCCATGTAGAGCTGGCATGGCTTGATACAAGACGCCCCCAATTCCGAGTAATGGAGGATTAACTGTGATGATTAATCAAATTAATATTTTTTAAATGAACTTAATTATTGCTTGTAAAACAAATTGCAATTAATTAATATTTATGTATTTATATCGAAGCGTGCATGCAGTAGAGAACATGAAATAACAGGAACATTTTAGCGAATCAAAACGGTTTGCAAAGAGAGTAATGCCATAGAAACCAAATTTTATTTGAGACATGTGGCAGAATGACACTTACTAATTATTCTTATATGACATCAGTCATTTATAATCCATAGCACACATATTTTACCATTTATTGACACATCATTTTCTATGAGAATATAGCATGAAGAAATTTGTTTATAAATAACTTTTCTGAAAAAGCACAAATAAAAGTAATTCCCTAAAAGAAAAACATAACATGAGACGAAGATATAATTGTTATTAGTAATGGTGTTCAAGTCTATGTATTTTGTTTAGTTTATGATGAATTTCTTGATAAGATATGAAAAAAAATCTATTTTATCTTAGATTATATTTTTAAATATAGTTTACATTGAGTGTTAAAATTAATATTAGTATAATAATCGTAGTTATAAAACTTGAACCACCTAACGCACCATCCTAGAACCTAAATTGATCTGGGTTTAAAAAAATAAAATAGGGATTGAACCAACTCGACCTAATAAAAAACCTATTGATTGTTTTTTTTTTAAATATGGTCAAAATGATGTCCTTTTAATCTTTTATAATAAATGTTTTTTTTGTTAATCTTAGTTGACCAAAGTCAATTCGAGTTGTCTCTCTCGACTCATATTCTTAATCGAGTTTTAAAACTATAATAATAAATATTTTTACCTTTACATGTCTTAGTTAAATGATTTTAGAATTGAAAGTTTTTTAAAATGATATTTTAGAAATAATAAATATCTCTTTTATGCATCATGTTTTGAAATTATAGAAAATCATTCTAAAATCATCATAAAAACATATTTTTTTATATTGTTTTATCTTTTCAACCAAATATATTGATGTTACATGTCTTTATTTTTTCTGTTTGATGATAATAACTAAATAATCTTTTATCTTACATATTTTAGTTAAATAATTTTAAAATTAAAATTTTTTTACAGTAATATTTTAGAAATAATAAATATTCTCAGAAGAAATATCTCCTCTACACATCTTGATTTGAAATTATACAAAATCACTCCAAAATCATAAAAAAAAAAAAAACATATTTTTATCTTTTTCATCAAATATATTTTTCTTTTACTGTCTCATTTTGAGAGAATAACTAAATGCTATCTAAAATTTGTGTGCCGAATTTGATATCAAATGTCCTCTGACTATGATCCTATCTATGACTATATATGCAGAGGGATGAGGACCACATTGCATGCAACGTCAATGGCGTAACTCCCTGTACCAGAAGAACAAGTTCAATTTCCAAAAGAGGAAGAAGGCTAGGAAGGTAGCCTCGTCCATATTTGGCAAAATATGCCACGGTTTCAATCCTCACCGCCTAATTTCTCCAACATTGGAAACCAGCCACCAACATAAAATATTAGTAAATTGTGAATACCCAACATGTCTATTTCCAAGAAAGAAATACTAGTAATATCTAGGCAATAATTAATAAAGAAAAATAAAAGGCATACTAAAATATGCACTATAAAGTGGAAGATAATGCTTCAATAATGGCAGATGGACCTAATTGCACAGTTTCAAATGAAAAAGATGAATGGAAGCAAGTGCTAGTTCCCTCCCTCGAAGAACAACAAAATAAAAATATTGATGGCATCTTTTAATTTAGTTACTCCATATGATGAATATCTGTCCTTACCCACCCACTAGCTAGTCCTACATTATTAAGCATAAGGGATGAGCTTCTGCCCTAATGGTGCCCTTTGAAAAGCTTGAGGAACGAGATCTGAAAAAAAAAAAAAAAAAAAAAAAACACACCCAGTACCTTTCACTATATCATCTCTCCGTGAGGCCAGTTTTATTTGAGAAAGAAGAGATAATTGGACAGACACAAAGTCACGAATTAAACAATACTTTGTAATTAAGCAAGAAATGAACGAGGGAGCTAGAACACATGAGAATTAATTCAGAGAGTATTAACAGTTCCAAGTTTGGACATCTGCGAGACAATATCAGATGTTGCTAGCTAGCCAGCCATAGTTTAAATTATCCAAAGAAATCAAGTCTCAATTAACGTTACAAGAAAAAATCCCAAAGAAGACACAAATCAGATCAGAAATCTCTCTTTGTCTGCCCAAAAGAGGAGGAACAGATGCTTCTGAGAGAGGCAAGCATGCTAGCTGTAAATAGAATTTACATGTAAGAGGATGTTTTCTCCTCAACGAGAAACTGGATAGTATAGCAGTACCGACGAGGAGATTGGTATAATGTTGATTGGTCACCTGTTCAACATGTCTTTTATTTCCCTGCAAAGAAAAACAGGAATGCTGCCAGTACGTACTGGGTAACCGGCATTAAATACCAAAGTGTAAAAAATGTACAATTAATTCTCTACATTTTGGCACAATGGCAGTCATTATGGAGGAGATTTATTACGACAAAATTAAGGATACTAATTAGTTGATCATGTTACGACAAAACACGAGACAAGTATCAGGAGTCGAAGACGGTGTTAAGGTAAGAAAGTAGAACATTAACAAGAAGTGTATAACCTGTATTAATTAAACAAATTCTTTCTTCAGTAAATGAAAGCAATAGAAGGAAGGAGCTCCCTTCAGTCCAAGCACAGAAAAAGAGGGGATGTAAAATTATCTCCCGCATCATTCACACAATCACAGTAGCAAAAGAACATCCATTCCTCTTTTTTCTACTGGTGCTTGAATGAATGAGTCGGCAGCTAATTCAACCCCTTTCTCCTATCCATGAGTGGGCTGAAGGAAGCTCTCTCCCACCATTAATTAATTCTCTCTCATAACCAAGTAAATATGCACAGCAGTATGGATTTCTACCTAGAACACACACACCCCACTTCAACTACACTCATTACATTTATATATATAGTACAGTTTGTGCTTTTAGGAAGTGAACGCGGTTGATGATCAAGATATATATATATGGGCTGTGTATATTTGGCTGGGCGTGGCAGCTGGTGACTTGTTAATGAAGAAGGCAAGTAGAAGTTTAACTACTTGCAAATTTGATATGATCCAGGTCAAGACAAGTTACCCATTAAATCAGTCTTATCAAAGAATGTGACCTATTAACATGAGAGCAAAAAATCCTTCATAATTAATGCACAGCAAGAATTAATGGTTTTATATACCTGGATTAGGGCCCAAATCATTGTCAACAGTAGTGCAAAGCTAAAATGGAAAGCATCAACTTAACAAAGCTAAAAGTAGAGAGTAGCTATGGACATTCCCCCCATCTGGCTGCCTTCCAAACCCCACATCTTACCAACGAATGTGAAGAACGGAAAAAAAAAACACCCTCACAGCCTTCTTTCTTGTTTTCCCTTTTTTTTTTTAAGAAGTGAATTAATACAAAGAGATTTCAAGCATCTAAAATCTACCATAAAATGGAAGGTCCCATGAAAATCTATTTTAAGAACAAAACTCTGGTCTTAAATCATCCCATCATTACATAAAAGAACCGAAATAGGAAAAAAAAAAAAACATATTAACCGCATAGAAATTGTAGTAGAAGAGTAAATCTATTCTGAAAAAGGAAGAAAAAAAGAAAATCCAACATTTTGGTTCTTAAAATAGACAAATGAATCACCATACAGAAGTAAATCTACTTTGTTCATCATCTTAGAAACAATATTAAACGTTTAGCAAGAAATAAACTAAATATATAGAAGAGAATAGATCGAATACTATCCGTTATAATATATTATTGACATCAAGACAAAGTAAAGAAACCAGGAACTTACCATGGAATCATGGAAAAACAATTACTGAAAAAGCTTATGTTCGGCAGAAAAAGTTAAGAGATGATAAATATATGATCTAATTATCATGGAGAGTGTACATGTACATATATATTCGGAAAAGGTAACTTCACTGCTTGGTACCTCCATAAAGAATCGAAACCCTAAATCTGATGCTTTAGCAAAAACTCATTTCTCTCTAATTGTGTCTATATATACATATATAACCACTCTAAATCTCATTTCACTGTGCAAAAGAAAGAACAGTAAGCGTGAGAGAACTTGAGAGAAGTTGCAGTGTATTTGAAGGAGGAAAAAAGGGAAGAAAATGGAGAGTTGCACAATACAAAAAAAAAGAAAAAAAAAAGAGAGAGAAGTTGCTTTTTATTCAGAGGAAAAATGAGGGGTCATTTTCGTTATGAGAGTCAAGCAGGAAATTGACTCCAGATCTTAATAAATCTAACGAAGGAAAGAAAGAGAGAGCTACAGTGAGAGGATTTTCTTTAATGTCAGCAGGGGATTCTGTAGCAGACATAAGAGTGTCAGGCACTTAACCAAAGTGAAAGAGCTACTAGTGTTCTTTTCACACAAGGTATAACAACAGTGACTGTAAATATTTTTGGAAGGGAAACAGTTTCTTACTTTGACCCTCATATGTTGGCCCTCCCCCCACCTCTCCATGGACACCTGTATTTTTTTCTCTTTCTTTATATATGAAAATTTTTCTTTCTTTCACCTTCTCCACACACCTTTATTAGGATTTTAATAAAATATTAGGGTTTTAATGAAAAAACCTTAACGATTTTTATAAAATTCTGTGAAATCGAGATGTTTAAAATATGTAGAAAGTAGGTAGGTTAAATGCTAGAACTTCACACTATCTATTCAAGAGAACTATGCTAAGGGTATTGATCTCTCATTTTTAAGTGTTTCTTTGGATGGAGATACGCAGGTAACCTGTCACAGATTCAGATCTACCCCTTTTTTTTTTGTAATGTTTCAATATGTTCATGCTTTAGAGTAATATTTAAATTCTTTTTATATATTTCATGTATTTTACCTTCATTGGATTTGTGCTTTATTTGTAAAGTAATGTAAGTGATTAGCTAGCTAGAGAGCATTTGCTTTAGATTGAGTTATTAAACTGCATGTGAACCTAGAGATGCATTCTATTCCAGGACTTACTTTTTTCAATCTTTAAAACATTATAAATTTTAAAAAATTCACGTAAATACGATACTAAATTTGACATGTTTTAACTCAATATGGATTCCTTTTTCTTATTATTTTTAAATAAAATAAAACGATAAACTCTTGTATCATTTGTTTCAACAAGGCTAAAAAAGACCATGAAGTAAGGTCACTCAAAATAATGTCCCTCCAACACACCCTCATAAGATTAGTGCCCTTACCCGGTCAATGACATTCACACTTTGTGAAGCGAACCTCATGAATATAAAGATTTTATAATTCACAATCAAGATTAACACAATTTTAGAAACCCAAAAATCAAGTTTAATAAGAAATTTGATATAATGATTACCTAAACCAAGACATCAATACTATTGGAATGAACCTCTACCCAACGATTAGCGAAACACAAACAAGATGTACAAGAAAGAACACAACAAAGTCAATTATACTTTGATAAGTTCACTTGTTTGTTTTTTAAATAAAGAGAAAAACATGGCACTCCAAACAAAACACCAATTTTATTCAATAATTCATGGCCCCAAAGTAAAAATTTAAGTACAAGCTAAATAAATCTATTTATACTAGGTAAAAAAAATATCCTAAACAATTCTGGAAAACTAATATAAGAATTCTAAATAAAATAGAAAAATAATCCTAAATTAACCTAGAAACTAATACAAATCTCGCATAGTACCTTTTAGACCTTATCTCAATGGATCTGAAGTTTTAACCCAATATGAACAATAAATCTATAAACTCATAGTAAATTTCAGTTCGGTCCAACGATTGAGTTGAAAATTATGTTTATGTATGTAAAACTATGCTATAGAAAAAAAATCAGCCTAAAACTAACTTTAACTCTCCTAAATAAGCATGAAAATCTTTGTAATAGCTCTTTCCCCTTAATTTCCTTGTAAAATATGGAAACTTCCAAAAATATTCAGCCATTAAAAAAGATAAGGGAGCATTCCTTTCTTTTAACTATTCTTAAACCTTATACTAGAGTTTTCACATGTTGAAACAAGTAGGTGAACCTGCCAATGAATACACTGATTAATTCTATCAATTAGTAGCTTAAAATGATTTGATATAAATCGAAGAGTAGTTGGTGGTAAGGCATATCAGTGGTCTATGGTAGTCCATCCAAAGTGTATTGTGTCTGTAGTATCTATGGACAGTTTTTTAAACATATTTGAGGGTTTTGACAGTAAAATAGTAGCAGACTGCTAAAGCTATTAATAAAAATTTATGGGCAAAATAGAGTTATTGCTTTATATATGGTAAACTAGCTAGGGCACTAAGCTAGTGAGTGAAGTAAAGCAAAGAGTCATCTAAAAAAGAATCTTCTAATACAAAAGCCTATGGATGCGACTGATTCTAAGTATCATTATGACTCGGGCAATAATGAGAAGAATTCACATAATAATGGTTGTAATATCCTTATTATTAGAAAGAGTTTGTTGACACCTAAAAGTAATTCAAAAAAGGATTGACAACACACTAACATCTTTTATTCTATATGTATTGTTAAAGATAAGGTCTACAACTTGATTATAGATAGTGGTAGCTACGAGAACGCAATGTCTACAGGGGTGGCAAAGAAGTTCCAACTGACAAATAAAAATAATCCTAAACCCTATAAACTAACATGGTTGAATAGAGATACTAAGATAATTATTGATAAAAGATGTCTTGTTTCCTCTTTCAAGAGACATAAATATTTTGATAGCACTTGGTATGATGTAGTGTCTATGGATGCGTGTCATGTTCTGTTGTGTTGGCCATGATAGTTTGATAGACATGTGGTGCATAATGGTAGAAAAAAATACATGTATCCCAAGTATTAAAGGAAAACGTACAGTGTTGGCACTTATAAAGAAGAAGGTGGAGATTAAAACTAAATAGAGAAAGAGTTTGTTGTCTTTATCATAATTTATTAAGGAGATAAAGGGCGAACAAGTAGTGTATACCCTAGTTAATAATGGTAGAATAGCTTGGGAAGAGGATGATATTGTTGACCGTTCCAAGGAAGTATAGTTTCTAGATATCATGGCTAGATAACATGTTATATTAGTTGGTAGGTTCCAAGTTGTTTTTGAAAATTGATCTCAAAAGTGGTTATTACCAAATAAAAATCAAGATGGGAGATAAGTGGAAAACAACCTTTAAAACATAAAAAGTCCATTTTAATATTATTCTATTAAGTATATAGACACTAATAAAAATCTTATTCTATCTTCTGACTAGAAGTTTATTTTAATATTAATAGAGCATGTCGAAATGTATAAATCATGTTCTCTTAAGAAGTGAAATATAACATAAAAAAACGTTTCTATAAAAAATTAACTAAGGTTCAATTTCATAATTTATTGGATTTTAATGTAAATTTCTTATATTTGGATTTTAATTATATTCTAAATAAAAAGAAATTAAAAATATAGGCATGAATATAAATTTTATGAAATGTTATTTGAAGTAGTCTTCTTTTAATATTAGTAGCGAAGGTAAAAAGAATAACAAGAATTTTATGAATTTTTTGGTCCAATTAATAGAATTAATGTAAAAGAATAACAAAGAATCTCATATGTGTATGTTATAGTTCAAAATTTAAAATACTATGATCAAGATAATATTTATTTATTTTTTAAACTTAAAATTTAAAATACTTTTTAAAAACTTTTAATAAAATTACGAGTATTTTTTTATTTTTTTAAATCACAAGTGACATATGCAACTCTAAACATAAACTAGACATGCAACTCTTCAAATTACACTATATTCTCAAATAAATTTTGTGTTATTTTCAAAAACAAATTCCTACTTTATAATTTCTTATTTTTTTAAGAAAAAGCTTGCACTTTCATATATGATTATATACTTTTATTAAAATAAAATTTAAAAAAACACAATCTTTCACTATGCACACACTCATATTTCACTGTGAATTTTCATAGTTAAATTATCATTTTGTCCTTAACAATTTAAGCCTTATAGCATGTTTTCAAAGGCAATAAGGTATCTTTTTCACGGGACACTTTTGCTATTACAAGATTGAATGGGGTATAGAAGTCTTTTAACTTTTTATTTGCACAATGTAATATCTAAAATACCCTTAAAAATTGAATTTCTTTAACTATTAGGGTAGGGGTGTATTCAGTTTTTTCTCACTCTTGACATAGTGTAATTATTAAAATACCATTTGAGTCAAATAATCTATAGCTAAGAAAAGTTGAGGGGTTTTTTGGTCTTTTTGTTATATATTTTTATAATAATGTATAGGGTTAAGGGCACTTAGGTATTTAAATATATTAATTAAAAGAATAAGAAAAGTTGTTGGTGTGTGTATCACACGCACCAGTGTATAGGAGGTACCTATGACTTTAGGGCGGACACCACATTTCATGGTGCGTTCAATGCATCTCGTCACCCCCTTCATGGTGGTGAGGTGCATACAGTCTCTCTATACACAGTGGAGTTCCAATGATGTTTTTTCTTTCCCATTTTTTCTTTCTTTTCAACCTTGAAATACATGATACCCTTGCAAAAAATTAGAAAAGTGTGTTATTTATTAATTTTATCATATTTGTTCCTTATTTTTTAATTATATCAAATTTGATATATTTGATTTTCAATTTCATCCTTTAGCATTTCTTTTTTATATCAAATTTGTCCTTTTACTTTATGATTCAAGTTTGGCCCTCAATGTTTTGATTCTTATCCCTTTTATCAAATTTTAATTTATTTTCAATTTCATCCTTTGATCCATATCTTATTTTTTTCATATTAGCTCCTCATTTTGATTTTGATTTTGATTTTGATTTTTTATTTGGATTCTTTTGTGATTTTGATTTTTCTTTTTAATGTTGCCCTTCAATTCAAAATTTGATGATATTTCAGGTTTAGCCCTCAATGTTTTGTTCTATAATTTTGGTTCTAATTAGCCCTTTATTAAATTTTAATTTGTTTTTAATTTCATCCTTAGATCTATAATCTTGATTTTTTTTTTATTTCTTCCTCATTCTTTTGATTTTTACTTTTTATTATGGACTCATTTGTTAATTTGATTATTTTTTTAAAATTTTCCCTTCAATTCAAAATTTTAAGTTGTCCACTCATTTTTTGTTTCAAATGAGGTCCTTATTCTCTTAATTTTTATTTTTTTATCCTTGATTTTTTTTATCTCATCATTCAACATTTGATTTATTGGGATTTGATCTTCTTTGTTTTTCTCATTGTTTTTAGGCCCAACTTGGGAGTCAGTACGAGACAAGTACCAGGTCACAGATCAAGTAGGTTGACCCAAGTTAACCCAATTTAACCAAATCTCTTTATTTTATAAATATATCATTTTGAAAAAAAAATTAAGGAAAATAGCCTCTGGTTTTTTATTGTTTTACACTAGATCAATTCTCCCCTAATTTCTTTTGAAACTAGACCTGGTCTAGGCTCTAGATCACCTAGATCACGGATCAACCCATTAGGTCGAGTCAAGTTTTAAAATAGTGGATTTTCAAATATAATGGTTCTCATTTAGTCACTAGCTAGGGTCAGGAGTTTAAAAAGTTAACACGGATTGACAATGTTTTTTTACCGATTATATCATTCAAAGTTGTTTGTTTTGAAAAAATAACCTTTGTTATTTTCTTTAATTTTCTTTCAATCAGGTTATTCCTATCTCATGATGTAAGTAAGAGTTGTTTGTTTTTAAAATAAACTTTGTTTTTTTAGACTTATTTATTTATTTATTTATTTAGATTTTATCTTTCTATGTTTTGATTTTTAGAAATGGACAATTATTATTTTTTTCGAATTCTCTTTTATTATTATTTAAAATACACTGATAATGCTTGAGTATCATTCTTTGACACTAAAAAAAAAAAAAAAATCAGCTCTCCGCAGGCCACCAATGTATTGCTGCACTATTGCATCATGGTTGGGAAACCAAAAATTAGAAATGGATAAAAAGAGGCAGCCTTTTGGGGGGCCAAATGGACACAAGGACTGATAAAATGAACAGAGTGAGTGCATTACAGTCGTAACATGGACATTATTTTGTATCTCAAAAACTCTGAGTCTGAGAAATGCCACAGAATTCAAAAGGCTTTTAATTACTAGCCCCTCCGCATCTTAGAGAGTGCCTTTGTGCAGACCAGTCAGTCCCACTAGTCCTTTAACGGATTGGTGCCAATGCCATCCTTTCAAGTCTTATTGCCATCGTCATTGCAGTAGTACTGTTTGTGCTAAGGCCAACTTTCATATCTATATATATATAGCTTTAACGATGGTTTAAAATGTTTCACCGTGCAGGATTCCCTATCCCCCCGATTCGCACAGAAAGTCATAGATTGCACAGTAGTGATGCAATGTAAAGTCATCAGATAGTGTGCATGTTTTATCACGTTGGTGGTGACTGAAATCCATATTAATTTGAACGTTATTGGGTCTTTTATCAGTAAATGCTGTAAATCTTTTATATATATATATATATATATATATATATATATATATGTATGTATTAAATAAAAAGAAGCATGGCTATGATGCTGAGAATTGAAATCCAAGCCGACAATTCAAGCATCGAAATGATGATAAAGGACAAAGGAAAGAAAATTGGCTCAACTAACAGTAACAAGGCAGATATTTCAAGATTCTAGTAATTGCCATTGCAAAGATCCGATATGCAAAGAGATAGCTATCCAATTCATTGCAGGGGTCCATATGTTGCTTTGGAGGATTGTGCAATATTGGAGATGGACTTGATATATATCGACAGCCAATGAAATTATTCAATAAAAAACAGCAACATGTGATCTTGTTTTTTTTTTTCAATACTTGGATCCCTTTTGGGTTGCTGTACAAACCACTTTTCATCCAAATTTAATTTTTTTCTAATGTTTTAAAATCATTTTAATATAGTTATATCAAAAATAAATTAAAAAAATATTATTTTAATGTATTTTCAAACAAAATGCATTTTAAAAAACAATATTTATCATACTCTCAAACACTTTCTTATAATTATAATACTCTTCAAGATTCTTCAAAGATGCAACTTGTTCCCACAACCCTTCATAATGCTTTTTTAAAATCAGGGGGGCTAGAGCAAGAGTCTCTTTAGACCAATTGGCCCCATAATTCTAACCACTCCTTGACAATTCATATGTGATTTAATCTTCTTTATAGAGCACTCTTTCCATGTTGTGAATTAAATGAAATAAAAGTGTCCATGCTTGTAAGTTTATACCATCCTTTCTGGTTTGAAAAATATAGCAAAGTGTTCATGACAAACAATATTAGAATAAATGATTCGCTACATAATTTCTTTCTCTATGAATATATCTTAAATTTATATATAAAAAAAAAAGCATAAGAGAGGCATTGGAGATATCATTGAAATCATCTTTTAATTGCGACAACCTCATGACATTGTTTCCTTTTATCTAAGTAATTGCATTGTTAGAATCAAACTTCACAATCTAGTCCATGAAAGAAACACAATAACAATTACTACTTAGAATGAGAGCTTTTTGAATTGTCAAAACCTCAGTTTTATTGATTTCCTTAATACCTATAGAACAAGAAAAGATACAAAGAAACTTTTCTTCATCATCTCTTAACATACCCCCAATCTCTAAGGGTCTTGGCTTGCCATTTGCATATGCATCTAGACTCCACTTATGCATACCTTGAAGAGAAGGAATCCATTATGATTTACTACATACTATTTCCCTATTGGTCCACATAAGAATATTATTTGGTGATCTTAGTAAATATATCTTAGTATAGCAAAAACACCTATCACAATACAACATTTTGTCCATGTTACAACTCTAAGAAAAAGTTAGTAATATATCATCCCAGTTTTTTCCACCTCATTGAAGATCAAATTATTACAAGCATTCCAAATGGACTGAACAACTCCAATAAAAAACAAAGAACACACATTTCTTTGTATAGTTTCTAAGATCATTCAATGCTACTATAGATAAAAATTATATAAAGGATTCGGTAAGATTCATTGTTGCCCTAACCATGCCACCAACTATGACCATAACTTCCATACCATCTTATAGTAAAGAAAAACATGCCTTGTAGTTTCAATCCTTCTTCTTTTTTTTTTTTTTACAGAAAGGGCAATTCAAATCACACTCTTATAATAAATCTCATTAATAGACAAAAGTTTTTTTAAATAGTTTTATTCAAAATGACAAGTCAAAGATTATAATACTCAATCTTAGAACGAGCAGAAGATGATCATTTATTGGACCAAAACCGTTTATCTCCTACTAGAATAATTGTCTTAAGAAAAGATAAATAACTTTTCACCTAAAATAGATCTTTTAGATCTAGTCTCCAAATCTTTATATTCACAAACATCTTGAGTTAAAGAAATCCTAGATAGTAGTTGTAAAAATTCCCTTTCCTTTTTCTTTTCCCAATCTTATTGTCTCTTCCTCCATAATAAGGACTGATCCTAAGTAATACCATTCCATGTTCCAATCTCAAAGCATTCAAATTTGCACACATAACATGACTAGGAAATCTGCTTTTAAGAATAAAATCTCCTAACCATTTTAAAATCCAGAATGAAGTTTGAGTCTCATTCCCTCAACCATGGAAATTGCATTTTATAAGCTATAGAATAGTCTTCCACACCATTAAAAGTATCATAAATACTATTTCAAATAAGTGAAAGAGTTTCTGAAAATTTTAGAACCACCTTATTATTGTCATATTGATATTTCAAATCCAAAAAATTCCTCCAAGCTACTGAAATATCATCATTGTACCTTCATAACCATTTAAATGACATTGATTTATTTATTTTTTCCATAATAGACCCCACTCTTAATCCCTCTCTAGCTTTTGGCGTAGCTAGGAAATTCAAAGCCACTTTACAGATATTTTTAGCTACACTAAATGGAATTTTCAACAAAGATATATAGTAAAGAGAAAGATTAAACAACACTAAATTTAATAAACAAACTCTTCCATATACCGAAAGATGCCTGAATTTTCAAGTTTTAAGACAAGACGTAATCTTTTTCAAAACTGGTTTCCAGTTGAACATAGTCTCAGATTTGCTCTTAGAGGAAGCCCCAATTATTTAACATATAAACAACTTGATTTACATCTTAAATAGTCAGTCACTCATTTAGTTAATTTCAAATCAACGTTGATACCAATTAAAAGACCCTTATGAAAGTTAACTTTTAAATCTAAGCATAGCTAAAATCAATAAAGAATTATTTTAATATTTTTAAGAGCTTCTATGTCATTCAGATAAAAAATCATTATATAATCAGTATATTGAAGCAAAGTTGTTGATTGAGAGATACATTAACTTTTAAAAATGGCCTATTCTCTCTTGCTCTAACAAAAAAACTAGTAACCCTTACAACTATATTAAATAGTAAGGGTGATAAAGGACCTTTGTTCATGTGAAACTCATTAGATAGCGAGCCATTGATAAGTACAGAAAGATAAGTCATCAAGATACATTCTCAAATTCAAGAGATCCATCTATCTCCAAAAATCATATAACCATGACCTCACAAATGAAATCTCAAGATATCAAATTAAAAGCCTTTTGGAAATTCACTTTAAAGAGAAAATCTTGAATATGTTACCTTCATATATTATCTACAATCTCATTGGCTAATAAACAATAATCAAGGATCTCCCCTCCTAAGATGAAAACAGATGGAGGTTCACTTATCATCTTATCAATAATTTGTCTAATCCTCAAAGACATGATCTTGGAAATGATCTTGTATGTCCCATTCAAAATATTAATAGGTCTAAATTTTATGAATTTTTTAGCTCATTTAATCTTTATAATTAATGTAATATAAGCATTATTAATCCTTTTTAACATCCTGCTAGTATAGAAAACTTCTAAAATCAGCAAAAAAAATATCCTTTTTAAAAATTTTAATGAAGTCAAAATTAAAACCATAAGGTCTTAGAGCTGTAGACCTTTCACAACTCCACATTTCCTAATTAACCTCCTCCAAGATGACCTCTCTCTCCAACAAAACTAAATAATTAAAACTTTAGAAAAATAAAACATGTATCGCTCATATACAACCTAGCAACTAAAAAACTAAAACTTAAAAAAAATTAAAACATGTCCCTTATGTATAGCCTAATAACAATACCAATACTAAATAGATTAGATAAGAAATTTAAAGCCCAAGATTTAATCTCTGAAGCACTAGAGATAATGTTTCTCATAAATAATAATTGACTTAATGAAGTTCTTCTTGTTAGAAAGAGAAGCAGAGAGATGAAAGAATATCGTATTCCTATCACCTAACTTTCACCGATTATTCCTTCATAATGTTTGCTTAAATTTCACAACTCAAAGTTTAAACACCTCAACTCATCAGACTCAACATATGTTAAACTCCTACTCTCACTCTCATTCTCAATTGCTTTAAGTCTAGATTCTACCATAAATGGTAAAATTCCATTCATGCAATTTTTTTCCTTAATAGGCTAAGCTTTTAACAAGACCATATCATAGCAAAAGGATGACCATAACGACTTCAAATCAAAATAAAATGAATTATGCATCAATCAACAATCTAAAAATTAAAAAAGGCCTTATAACCTAACCTTTGAGTTCTCTACCATAAAACAAAATGGAACATTTATCTAAAAGGCTTTTATCCAACATAAGGAGCTTATTATGAGGAAAAGCCAACATAACATTTAGGTGTGAAAAACACCTATCAATATGAATCATAGAAGAACCTTTAAACCAACTATATTAATGACCATTGAAGGCTTAATAAGTTCACAAGTATTCAATAACCATTGAAGGCTTCTTGCTCACACATGATTTAAAAACCCACCACTCTTCTCATTCTAACTGAAAGTCTTATTGAAATCACTTATAACATACCAAGGTCATCCAAATGAAAACTTAAGAATAATAAGCTCCTCCCACAAGTTCTTTTTATCTTTCAAACTATACCCAACATATAAACAAATTATCACACATCTGAAAACCTTTTCAATACGAGTCCCAAACAAAGAAATCAATTGAGAGTTGAACAAATTATCAACATAAAAGTGTCTATAATCTAGACAAAATAGTTTCATCAATACAACAAACATTAAGATGATAACTAGCAATGACATTCTTAATTACTTGCCTTCTATTCCTTTTTCACAAATCTCTGATATTCCAAAAAAAGACTCTACATAATTAAAAATATATTACTTTCCCATCAAGAAAACAGTAAAGGAATTATACATTTTTTCCCATTCCACTTTCTTTTTATTTGCCATATCTTGAAATTGATTCTTCAATGCATCCTCTCCCTAAGCTATTGTAATACCCAAAGTATCATTAGTATTCACTAATCTCTCGACTAGCTTTTGACAAGAACAACTCACCATTTTTATACTTGATGTTCTTTCATTTTATGAATTACAAAAACTTGAGGCAATGACTCTATATTCCATAAAGGAGACACTTATATCATCATCAAACCCATCAAAATTGCCCTTCAGATTCAACATATTTATTTTCCTATATTTTTTTCCTTACAAGACCTTTCTGTTTTTTCTTTTATATATATAGTGACATTATAGAGATCAGTGTTCCTAGGTTAAAAGCATTGTGCCTAATTTGAAAACCCGTCTCTCTTACATTTCCTGATAATCCACACAAAAGTCCATTATTATTTGAATTAACAACTAAATCACATTTTAATGTTACATCTTGAATCTCTAGGAACAAACAATAAATTAAATTATTTTGAAAATCAAAATGATATCCCATTATTTTGAAAGACTTTAATCTTGTTACAAACTTATTGAAGAACAATATGAGCTAGCTATTGATTTTTCCATGCAATAGCTATAATTACCTTTATTTATATTTGTTGTATCTATCATCGAAGATATGTCATTACTGTTAACCTTTCTAAGGATAATAGTTGTCATTGTATGCAGAGCATCATCTAATTTTAGAAATCTCTTCATTGGCTTTCCAGATAGATATATTGTATAATTATTCCTATTAGCAATGAAAATAATATCTTCTATAAAAGAAACATTTTGTTCAATGCTAATTAGCACAATCACCTTTGTCAAATTCTTAAAATAACTTGTATTTATAATGCTCAGATATAATAGCTATAAAATATCTTCAAAATTCTTAAAACCTTTAGCACTTTTTTTTACTTGCATGTAGAACATGAATTATTCATGTTCTGCATCAAGTAAATAATTAATATGGTCTCTTGGTCCAGCTTAGTAACCATGTAATTTTCAGGTTGGACCCTCAGCCCAACCCACACCATTAGGCTGTGTCCAGCATCATCTTAAAAAAAAAATTGTTGAGCCTTCAATCAGCCCAACTAACTAGATTGAGCTTGGGCTTCGGGCCTAATCAACTCAGCCCCTAGGCTGAGGGTGTGTTTGGCAAATAGGCCTTTAAAATTTTCAAAAAAAAATTGAAAAACAAATTCAGGGACCATTTTGAATTTACTTATAGGTACCCTATATGTTTTTTCAATATTTTTTCTTAATATTGATTCGTAGACTGATATTATAAAATACAGACCCGGTATTAAAAATATTCTCTGAAATTTTTAAAAAAATCCTAAACAAAATTCAAAAAATACTCCCTTATTTCAAAAAATACAAAAATATGTATGGTCTTCATGCATATGACCAGATTCTAAAATTTTCATGCATATTTCTATGAAAAAATAAAAATTGCATTTTCATCATACTTGAAAAATACAAAAAAAAAATTCAAAATAAATATCGTATCCAGTTTATAATTATCCATTAGGATTTGGACAAAATTTCAAATAAAAAAAACCCCATTTTAATTTCTTATTTTTAGGATAGTTAGGTTTTAATATGATAAGATAAGAATCTTCTTACTAAGAAAGCCTTTTCTTAAACTTTAGATTTTTTTTTTTAGGGGGCTTTAGAATGACTAGTTTTTAACTTGATGAGATAAGAGTCTCCTTTCCAAGAATAACTTTTCTCAAACCTTAGATAGACTAACGAATAGAAACATAACGTAGAACAAATAACAAAGTAGCTTACCATAGGTAGGGTGCACTAGAGGTGACACACCTTCCCTTTGCATAACCAATCCCCCGACTCAGATTCTCGCAAACCATTAGGTTTATTAGTAACCATAATACTAGGTAGCGACTCTTTTTTTCTTTTTTACTGATATAAGATAAGAAATCCTTGTCCTTTCCATCCATAACCAACCCTGATAACATTGATCTAGAAGAATGATCATCGCGACACTGCACACATGCGATAGTGAGAAACTTTAAAATTTTAATGGACTAAACTTTAAAAGATGTCTATATGATCACTTTGAACTTGGTAAAGTTCTTGTCTAAAAACATGTTAAAGTTGTTAGATAATGAATATGATATCAATATTATGGCAGTTGTGGATACATGGAATCATAGAAATTTTATATGCAAGAAACACGTCTTGAAATGATTGAACAATATATTTTATGAAGTTTATAGTTCAATCAAGAGTTCGAAGGTATTATGAGATGTTTTGAACTAAAGGTATAAGATTAAAGATGTTAGTATGAAAAATTCATGGTAAAAAAAAAATTATATTTCAAGATATTCAATTCAAAGACCATGGTAAACTAAGTTCGAGAGTTTTAGCTCATTTTGCATGATATTCATGTTGAAGGAATAATTTTGAGTGAATCCTTCCAAGTGGCTATAATTATTTAAAAATTATCACCATCTTAGAAAGATTTCAAGAACTATCTTAATTATAAGAGTAAAAAGATGGAAGTTGAATACCTCATTTTATGGTTGAGGATAGAAGAGGACAATAACTTATCCAAAAGAAGATCCAACTCTTTCACTTTGACCTCTAAAGCAAACATTGTTGAAGAAGCATTAAAGAACCACAGTAAAAACTAAAAGAAAATGCTTACCATAAAAAGAAAGGGAATTGCCAAAAAAATCAATGGCAAATACTTCATCTACAATAAGAGTGGACATCAAACCAAGGATTGAAAAAATAGTGTTTATTAAGGAAACACTAAAAAATAAAGGATTCTTTAAGCCAATGTAATCGAGGCTGATCACCTCGTAAATAAAGTCTCAAAAATGAATTTGTCCATTATTATTTTTAAAGTTAACCTGATCAATAATTCTAAGTAGTGGTGGGTTGATAATGGTGTAACAAGATATGTATGGGCTGAGAAGATGATTTTTTTCACTTACAAAGAAGTAAATGTTGAATATTTGTATATAGGGAATTCATTAAAACCTAAGGTATTGGACATTGGTCAATTCATACTAAAGATAACTTCTAAAAAACGTTATATCCTAAAAAAAAGTGTTATATGTTGATGACATTAGGAATAACTTAGAGTCTAGCTCATTATTAAGCAAAAATTATTTTAAAATTATCTCTGAGAGTGATAAATTGTACTCACTAAAAGTGAAACATTTGTAGGAAGGAGTATCTTTGTGATGGCCTCTTTAAAATTCTTGTAATGACTATTATGACCAAGGATGAGATGAATAAAAATAATAATTCCTCTTTTTCTTACTTGTTTGATTTTTGTAATATATGGCATGATAAATAGGACTTGTTAATTATAATTCTATATAAGGGTTGATTAATCTTGAATTATTATCAAGTATGGTTTTTGCAAAAAACAAATCATAAATATAAGGTTTATAGAGAATCAAAATTCACTAAAATGTATTTCAAATTGTTAAAAAAAATAGTGAACCTCTAGATTTAATTCACTTGGATATTGATGATTTAAAATTTATACGAACTAAAGTTGATAAAAGGTATTACATTATTTTTATAGATAATTCACTTGGATATTGTTAAAAAATAGGTATTGTTATACCTATTTTTCTTTGAGCCAATATACAAATCTTCAAATGATAAAAAAAAATATATGGATCTTGAAATATTTAAACATTACAAGAATTAAGTTCAAAACCAACTTAATAAATAAATAAAGAATAGTGATGGAGGTGGAGAGTAAGCTTTTTTTCAGGAATTTTGTTCTCAAAATAGTATTATACACCAAACTACCACTCCTTAATCATCTAAATAAAATGACATTACAAAAGATAAGAATCATACTCTAAAAAGTTGATGAATGTCATATTGATAAGTTTGCGAGCACCTTAAAACTATGAGGAGAGGCAATTTTGATTTTCAATTATATATTTAACAAAGTACCTTATAAAAAGTTAGAGAATACATCATATAATAGCGGAAAGGTAGAACAACTTTCTACAAATACCTCAAATTATGGGGATATTTTGTAAAAATAGTAGCATCGGATCCTAAAAAGCTCAATATAGGACCTAAAACCATGAATTATGTTTAATTGGATATGATTACAATACTAGTACATAATGTTTCTTGTATACAAATCGACTATTAATACAATAATGGAATCTAGAAATGTAACATTCTTCGAAGATGTAATTCTAGTTAAAGAAGCATAAGAAATTCATTTACTTAAAATAATGATTAAATCAAGATCAAGTAGTCATCATTTATTGGAAAATGATAAAGTTGAGCAAAAAGGAGTTAGATGAAGAAAATGACCAAAATATTTAGTCCTGATTTTTAAAATATGTTTTAGAAAATAAACCTCAAATCTATTTCAAGGTAATGTTCTATCTTAAAGTTTTGTATTAAAAGAAGGTAGTCAATAGTGAAATTGAATACATTAAACATAATCATACATGGAAACTAGTGAATCTTTCACTTGAAAGTAAACCATTAGATTATAAGTGGATCTTTAAAATAAAAATGAAAATTAATGGAACTATTGATAAATAAAAAAGCAAGATTTGTTATTAAATGATTCAAACAATAAAAAATATGTGTTATTTTGATATATATTTACCTGTGCTAAGAATAACTATTATACAAATATCAATAATCATCATAACTATTAACAAGCTTGAAATGCATCAAATGAATGTAGAAACAACTTTTTTAAACAGGGATTAACATGAAGGTTTATATAGAACAACCTAAAGAGTTTGTTGTTAAAGGATAAGAAAAGAAAGTCTATAACCTTTTTTAGTCATTACATAGTTTGAAACAAACACTAAAAAAGTAGACAAGATTATGTTGTCAAATGAGTTTAAAATCAATGAAATTGATAAATGTATTTATGTAAAAAACATAGTTAAATGTAATGTTATTATATGTCCCTATATGGACGATATGCAAATTTTAGAAAGAAGAAAAACAACTATATGATGAAGTCTATCAAGAAATTATTAACCAATAAAATTGACATGAAAGACTTGTGTGTTGCAGATGTCATACTAGAAATAAAAATTACTATGATATTTGATGGATTGGTATTGTATCAATCTTATTATATTGAGAAAATTATTGTCAAAGTTTATAAAAGTGAAATAGCATTATGAAGACACTAATAAACATAAGTGTTCATCTATCTAAAAATAAATATGAGAGAATACACCAATAATATTCTTGAATAATTAGGAGCTTGATATTTTATAAATTACACAAGATATGATATAGCATACTCTATTAGCAAGTTGGGTAGATTTATAAATAATCCAAGTATGGAACATTAGAAAGCTTTCAATAGGGTACGCAAATATTTGAGATACACCTTAGACTATAGGTTACATTATATGGGATACTTAGTGATACTAGAAGGGTGTAGTGATGCAAATTAGTTATTTGACACTAAGGATTTGAAATCCACTAACGGATATGTTCTCACACTTAATGGAGTTGTTATATCATGGAAATCCTCTAAGCAAACTTGTATCGCATGAACTATGATTGAATATGAGTTTATCATTCTTGATAAAGCCAGAGAGAAAGTCGAGTGGCTTTAAAAAAATTTATATGATATTCAATGTTGGCCAAAACTAGTGCTAACAATTTATGTGCATTACAATAGTCAATGAGCAATAGAAATGGCATAAAATAGTATGTATAATGGTAAGTCTAGACATATAATTCATACACAATATTGTTAAATACTTATTCTTGAATGAGATTATTTCAATTGATTATATAAAGTAAAAGAAAAATATTGTGGATCCATTAGCTAAAGGTTTATCGAGAGATATTATATATAATTCATCAAGGAAAATGAGTTTAAAGCCTTTAAAGATGGAAATATATAATGATAGTAACTTTATCTAGTTGACTGGAGATCCTAAGATTTAGGTTCAAAGGAAAAAATAAGTCATGTGACATTCTCGGTATAATTGCCTTCCTATTTCTATAATAAAAATGACATTAGTCGTAGTGTGATAAAATTTAAGTTGTGCTCTTAGTATTTTTTATATATTGGTATACCAAGTGGAGTATAGAAAAATATCTTAATTAAAATCACTTATATGAGTGAGAATATTTTTGAAAATTTTGAAAAGACTAAATTCTTTGAAGCACTATTGAATTTCAAAGTTGTTAAGGGCTAAAATGAACACAACAATGAGAACTAAAGGAAATAGTTATGTAGAAAACTATATGAGTACTATTATCTTGGTTTGTATAAGAGGTTAAATAATTCAAGATATCATGTTCACTAATTAGCCAAATAAATCGGAAATCATTTCACTAAGAAAAGTTCAAAGAATCCTTTTTTGGCATGTTATCTTAAGCCCGAGAACCCTTAATCCCGCATTAAAATACTATAAGATTTTATTATAACTTATAAGTTAAAGAGTGAAAATTAGAACCGTAGGGTACCAAAGTTTTTTAAAGGGAGAGACCTTAGTCTAGGTGGGATTTGGGCTTAAGCCACATATGTGCACTCACTTAGCTTGGCTCAACACATCATATATATAGGCATGGGCTTTAGCATGGGTTTAGGCACTAGTTAGATGAAAAGATCATACTTTCATGATGAATGGTAATGTTTATAGAGTCCTATAATGGGTACAAGCACAATCCATTTTCTATTTTAAAACGCAATTCTAAATCTAGATTCTATTTTTATAGAAAATAGTCTACTCCAAGCTTCTTGCAGAACCTTTCCTTCAAAAGGTACATAGAAACCTTTATATATCTTACCAAAAGGATTGATGTTTAGATGTTTTTTTTTTGCTTCTATAAGAATAAATCCCTTATAGGTCTTACTTTCCAAGTACCAAATATTAGACACTAATAGGGAAGAAAATATAGAAGCTTAAAGGAGTATTCTCATATACAAGGATCTATATTGTGAGCTAGTAATTGACTCAAATGTCAAAGATAGAATAACTATATTGTGAACAAGGCTGGTATAGACATGATAAATTTTAATAACTTATAAAAAAAATGGAAAAACATATTAAGATAGCTAAACATGACCTTACTTATTTTAATATATGAGACTTTTCCCCTACTATGAGCTATCATCTAAGATATCCCTTCTTATATAAAAAGACTATAGACTATCTTTACACCTCTTAGAAGAAATAGTAAAGATCTTCTTTGATGAGAAATCGTATGGTAAAAAAAATAAAAGAAAAACCTCTTACAATTTAATCAAAAGGCTAAGTAAGAGGCCTACTAGAGAAGTCTTAGATAAGAACGTTGTCTTTTATTTTTTTTTATAATTGGTTATTTACTTGTGTTCTTAAATTACTTAATTATATATAACTTCTCATCCTACCTTTAATCATCAACTTAAAATAATAAAGGACCTCATAAAGCCCCTAACATCTTCTTGTACAAAAAAAAAATATTAAAGATGAAGTTCTTGTTATCCAGTTGAAAACCACACATAAGGTAACATATCTCATCAAAGTCATTAACTTTTAATAACTAATTTACCATTTATCATACCTTTTTTTTTTTTTGTTATTAAGCAGGCATGTGTTGCTCCTATTTAACCTCTTCATTTGCTTCCTTCTATTGAGATGATAATAGAGGCTTATTATACATGTCGTCCTCAACTACAAGCCCTTCTTGAACATGAATCAAATTAATCAAGATTTGTTCTTCATTCTTTGCTATCCTCTCAAAGTTCATCTTAGCTCATGTATCTTGAAAAAGTTTATTAATTGAATCTTTGAACGTTTTTGCGTTAAGTCTCATGACTGGACCCAATGAAACTTCTAATGAATCTCTTGGTGTATAAGTAGGATTGCATCATTCCCTCTTTTCTCAAAAGAATTTTTCCTCGAATAATCACCTACATCAAATAAAAAAACATTAGATAGATTAAATATAGCACTAATACCATACTCACCTGATAATTCCACTTTAGAGGCATTATCATTGATTTTTTCAATAATTTGAAATGGTTTGTCTCCTCTCAAAATTAACTTAGATCTCTTTTGAATAAAGAATCTCACTTTTCTAATATAAACTTAAACTCAATCTTCTGGTTCAAAGACAAACTTTTTTTGTCTTTTGTTTTCATGAAATACATATTTCTCATTCTTTTTTCTCAAAATGTTGTTGTACCTTCTTAAATAATACTTTCATCACTTGTGATTTTCTATTACCATTAAGTCTAACCATTTTATCAACAAGTAAAGAAATCAAATCTAGTAGAATTAAACCATAAATTATTTTAAATGAAGAATAATTTTTCCAGTTTAAAAGATTAGCACATAATGATTTCTTTTGTAACATATTAAACAAAAACTGTAAATGCTCAATATGATCACCTAAATTTTTCCTATGAATATCTTTAAAGTAATCAATAACAAAGTACAAATACATGTATACAATATATAATTCATCAATCTCATTAAATTACTATATGCAATAATAAGATTAAACAATATGACTAACCATTCAAACAATCCACATGTAGTCTTAAAGTTATTTTTCCTTTTATCCCTTTCTTTCATCTTAATTTGATGATAACTAATTTTTTGAATCAATCTTACTAAACATACAAGATCCATGCAACTCATTAAGAATATCATCAAGTCTAGGGATAAGATATATATATATATATATATATATATATATATATATATATATATAATTGTTGATGACATCTTTTATCAATAGCAAACCGCTATGGATCTCATCAAGAAATATATATAGTAGAATTTGGACAACAACTTTGACCCTTTATTAGAAACATTTAACAAACTTTGATTGGCCTAAAATTCTCATCCAAGATAAACAAAGATCTCTGCAAACTTCTAGCAAACTTTTAGCTTGATCTAATAGTTAGATAAGAAATTATGTTTGTTACCATAAAGTTGCACTACAGAACAAATTAAGCTCAGATCCGAATTTGATTGTCCTATATATATCATCTTTAAAATCCTGTAAAAAAGATATAACAACACTAGGAATAAAAGAATCAAGATTGTTAGTGTTAAAATATATCTCCTTATACACAAGTAAAATAATAAGCATGTTAGAAAAAGAAGCACTTTTGAGTGTTTACCTATATTTTATATACTCTTTTCTTTTTTCATCCTTATTTTGTTCTTTCCACTCTTGACTTCAATTAACTTTTTTTCACCCTTAGTTGAATTAGAGTCTTTTCTCTCCTCTCTTATTCTTTTATTAAAGCTCACTTTATTTTCACTTTTTAAACTAACAACCTCACATGGTTTTTTTGTTACCTCGGTTTTTATTTCTCTTTTCAGCTCTCATTGGTTTTTTTAAGCCTTCAAAACTCTCTTTTTACCAGCTTTTACCTTCAATAACATTGTATGAAAATGGTAGCTAATAATAAATTTAGATAAGCATGTTTTACTAACTGTTTTTGTATATATTTTTGTATGGTAACCACGACCTCACATTGTTGTATTACCATTTCAACTTCACTTTTCTTTTTCAAATTTAATTGGTCTTTAAAAACTTGTCCAGGAGACAATGGTGCAAGTGTGTATGTCATTCCATCTTTCTCAAGTAAATATCTATTTTTAAATCTATCATGCTTGGCCTTCCTATCAAATCATCAAGGTCTCCCTAACAACAAATGACTAGCATGCATAGGAACCATATCACACAAAACCTCATCCTTATACTTTCTAATTAAAAAAGAAATCATAACTTGTTTAATCACCATAACTTAACAAGTATAGTACTAGCAACATTAGCACAACTTCCACTATCAATAATCATACTACATAGTTATCAAGCAGATTGTTCTTTTCGGCATGGTGCACTTTTGGCTAAGCATTTTTCCCTTGCCGAACATAGTTATCAAGTAGATTGTCTGCATCTGTAGAAATTTTATATGGACTAGTGATATTTTGAAGAGTAAATCTGCCCTAGTTGCTTAGAGCCCAAGAAAGAAGGGGGCTTGGGTTTGTTCGATATCAAAGCTCGCAATAAATGTTTCTTTGCTAAGCAGCTGTGAAACATCCATCTCAAAACTGATTCTATCTGGATACAATGGATTCATCATTATTACCTTCCTAGTGTCTTTATTTGAGATGCTTTATCTTTACGAACCTCTTCGCCAATATGGAAGTCTATTACCTCTCTTAAGGACCAGCTTGTTGTAGACTGTGGTGGCCAGCACCAAGCTATTGCACTGATGACTACTTGGAGCAATGGAGAACTTCCTTTTACTGCTCAATCCTATGATTTCTTGCGTTTCAAATATGATCTTATCCCTTGGGCTAAAGTGGTTTGGGAAACTTGGTCTTTGCCCAAGTATAATTTCATTTTGTGGCTAGCGGTTAAGGGGAAGCTTTGCACTCGTGATAGGCTTCGGTTCCTGGATATTAACCTTTTGTGTGTTTTTTGTCGACTTTATAAAGAGACCCATAATCATTTATTTCCAGCTGTCCTTGGACTTCTCTACTTTAGAGGATGGCAAAATCATGGCTTCATTTGCAGAGGAGCATGTCAACCATTAATAGTGTAATCCGTGGCTTTCTTTTTGGTAAAAACAATTTTGTTGGCAGAATGTGTAAAGTTTCCCTTGGTATTTTGATCTACTTGATTTGGGAAGAGAAAAACAAGAGAGTATTTGATAATTCTTGCACTTATGTATCTCTTGTTTTTCACAGATTCCAGATTCTCTTCTACATGGTTCTGCATTTTCATGAATAGATTATCTTTCAGGGTGATTGTTGTTCTGTTTGTTGGGGCTGCTAGTGTTCTTTCGCTGCTGGTGATGGCTTTTCTCGGATGGAGTTGCAGTGTTGGTTAGATGTTGTCCATCTTTTGGTTATGGTTATTTGTGATGTCTTATCTGCTGGTTTGCTTGATAGTTGTCTTGATGGAGGGTCTGCTTTGATTGGTTGATATGGCTGGTAATGCCTTTTGCTTTATTGTTTGTCGTGTGTTAGGTGGGGCACCTTGTCTTTGATTTGGTTCCTTTTCTAATCATTGTCAACTAACTTTTTCAGCTGTTTGTAATTCTTTTGGCTTTATTGTATATGTTTTATCAGGGAGTTTGTTCCTTTTTTGTAAATCCTGTATATGAACTTACTGGTTCTCCAGCCTTGTAAATTTTTTGATCTACTATATATACTTACATTTTGATCAAAACAATAATCACACTACATACCTTATTATTAACATAACCTAGTATGAAAAATGTTCTACCTTTGTTCCTTTACATCCTCTTCATAAACTTGAATACTCAAATAACTCCTTATAACCAAGGATTCTCCTTGCACAACATACTTCATACCACTAAAATCATCTAGCTTTGACATTCCCTTCAAATCATCCTTACTAGCCAATTACACCTCTCTATCATCTCTTATAATCATAATTCTTTTATTTGGATATTCATGTGCATGATGCCCAAGCTATTAACATCAAAAACACTTAATCTATCGCTTATGCTTTAGTTAAGCAATATTTTCCTTTTTTTCCTTCAAAGCTATAACTTGCTTCCTAACAAATAAAGGTTCGACTATTTTAGGTGTAGTCATTGGTTTCATTAGTGCATTACCCTTTTTCTTAAAATTCAACTTCCAATCTAAAAAGGAACATGAATATGCACCTGGTTTCGCACTACCCTTTCTCCTAAACTATTTCTCTATTTTTACAACCATATGTATCATATCATCAATCTTCATATAGTGCTACAATTCCACAATATTATCAATTTCTTTATTTAATTCATTCAAGAACCTAACCATCATAGCTACTTTATCCTCGGAAATATTAGCTCTAATTATAGTTACTTTCATCTCCTTAAAATACTCATCCACACTCCTAAAACCTTGTGATAAGGTTTGCAAATTAATTATAAATCTCTCCATAATAGTGAATATGTATAAATCTTTTTCTCATGATTACCTTCATTTCCTCCCACGTTTCTATTATCCTCTCTTCATTGCACCTTCTATATATAACAAGTTGATTCCACCAACTAATTGCATAATCAATGAATTCAACCATAGCCAATTTAACCTTTTTTTCTTTTAAATATACATGGCAATCAAACACAAACTCCATTTTTTTTTTCCTAATTCAAGTAAGCCTCTAGATTACTCTTTCCTTGAAACATTGGGGAATTAAAAGATAAGAGGATTTTAGCTTTTAAATAAAATAGTTGTTGGAGAATAGTATTGCTTATACAATGCGTTTTATGCCTTTAATTATACGCAACGTTTTAATTGCTTTAGTTTGATTTTAATGAGACAAAACGTGGAGCCTGTAAAGGGGAATTAGTTACAATCTGTTATAAATTTTCTAAAAGGCTTAGTCCTTTTTATATCTTGTAACAGAATTTGTAGGGAAGTTAGGAAACAAATTATTATGGATGAATGATGAATTCTGAGATTCTCTCTCTTTCTCTTCTTCTTCTTCTTCTATGGACGCTAACTTTTGCCATCCATGGTTGGCCTTGACAGTAAGCTCCAGAAGTTCACTCAAATACTCGAAAAAAATCCCAACATGAACCATTTCAATTCAGCATGCAACAAGTGGCATTAGAGAAGTTGATCTTCGGACCTAGGACATGACGACTAATAATGAGCCTCGAGGCGCGTTTGAGGAGATTAAGGATCTTCTTCGTGGAATGATAGATCAAACCAAATATATTTTGCTGAAATTGGAAGGAGATCACTACCCCTACAAGGCTTCTGTAATTGGTGATAAGGCAACAAAGGATATCACAGATATGAATAATGCTGTGAAGAATGTGGCTCCAAGAACACGTACAGATTCATCTTTTTTTGGCAATTCTTTGTCCATTAGTAGTTTCACGTCTCTACCTAGTGTCCCTGCTTCAACTGTTGCACTTATAACAACTTCCAGTACTACTGCTCAATCTAAGCAAGATGAGTATGATGATGATGATGCAGAGGATCTATTTAACGACAATTTCATGATGATTATCGGAGAATGGATGAGCATGATTAGTATGAGCTCATGGGGCTGGATGAATCATTTGAGGATGACAGGGATACTGATCAGGTGATTCAGGATCGAAGGGCGGCTAAGTTGGAGCTTGAGGCTCGTGATGTTCGCTTTTCAAATCAGAAGCTCCTTCAGCTTCTGCATGACAATGATACGGATGATGACAGCTACAGGCCTTCAAAAGGGTCTAAAGCTGATTTCAGGCCTCCAAAAAGCTATGATGATGTTGATATTGATGATGATTTGCAGAGCTCACTAGGTAGATCACAGAGGAGCCATTCAAGGGAAGATGTGCCCATGCCTGATCAGACAAAGGGTTTTCAAGATGAGGATGAAGATGGTGATGAAGGCGAGTTTAAGATGTACCGTGTCCAAGGAACTCCCAGGCAATATATAGGTTGCCAGAGATGAAGTTTGTCGTTTCATTGCCAAGTTTAAGGAATTCTTACTTACATATGTGAATCCAAAGAATGAAGATGGATATTTTGAATATGTTCGAAAGATAAACGAAATGGTGTCAACCAATAAGTGTAGCTTGGAGAATGATTACAAACAATTTATATTTGTCCATCCCAATATTGCCATCTAGCTTGCTAATGCCCCTCAATCTGTCCTAGAGGTCATGGAAGAAGTAGCCATGAAAGTTGTCTTTGATTTACATCCTAATTACAGAAATTTCCATCAAAAGATCGATGTCTGCATCACCAACTTACCAGTCTATGATCAAATTAGAAACATTGGGCAGATTCATTTGAACACTATGATTTGTGTTGGAGGAGTTGTGACTAGGCAATCTGGTGTCTTCCCTCAGTTGCAAGAGGTAAAATATGATTGCAACAAGTGTGGAGCGATTTTGGGATCATTCTTTCAGAATTCTTATTCAGAAGTCAAGGTTGGTTCTTGCCCTGAATGCCAATAAAAAAGGATCATTCACTATTAACATTGAACAAACAATATACAGGAATTACTAGAAGCTTACACTCCAAGAAAGCCCTGGAATTGCGCCTGCAGGTCGGCTTCCAAGATACAAGGAAGTGATATTGTTGAATGATTTGATTGACTGTGCACGCCCTGGGGAAGAAATTGAGGTCATCGGCATATGTACAAATAATTTTGACTTGTGTTCGAACACAAAGAATGGATTTCCTATCTTTTCCTTTGTAATCGAAGCAAATTATGTCACAAAGAAGCAAGATCTCTTTCCTGTGTACAGGCTCGCTCAAGAGGGCAAAGAAGAAATTAAAAGGTTGTCTAAAACCCCAAGAATAGAGGAAAGGATTATCAAGTCTATTGCCCCATCCATCTATGGACACTAGGGCATTAAAACTGCATTAGCTTTGGCTATGTTTCGAGGCCAGGAGAAAAATGTTGAGGGGAAACACCGGCTGCGAGGAGATATAAATGTGCTTCTCCTAGGTGAACCTGGCATTACAAAATCTCAATTTCTGAAGTATGTTGAAAGGACTGGACAGAGGGCCATGTATACTACTGGTAAAGGGGTTTATGTTGTTAGTCTAACAACTGCAGTGCACAAGGACCCAGTGACATAAAAGTGGGACCCTTGAAGGAGGAGCCCTTGTTCTAGCTGATAAAGGGATCCGCCTGATTGTGTGGGACAAATAAATACCTTAAAAATAGTGTTTTCATACCTCTAAGTCAATTCTATATTTGTTTCCATACTAAATATTTCTAACAAAAAATAAGGTTAGGCACCTTGTAAACAATGAAAGAAACATATGCAAATTCCAATGTAAACTGACATTAAACCTCGGCTAAATCTTGCAGAAAGAACTAGAATTAATGCATAAGTTGTGTATGAAAAGCACTATGACAGGAATGTTAAAAACAACCAAACAAAAGAATGGCACAAACATCAGCTAACCTAAGTAATAGAAACAATCTGACAGTAGCGAAGGGCAACAGGTTCAACACAAAATATTCCACACATGCAACATCTAAAAACCGATAAATCTGAATGAAATAATGCCCCAAAAAAAATACATCAGAAAACAAACTAAACAAAAATAGTAGGAGAGGCAATTGAGAGAAAAAAAGGACTAAACTGATGGTGTAACAACCGGCAGGAGAGGCAATGTAGAGAAAAAAAAGAGACTAAACTAATGGTGTAATAACCGGTGGCCAAAAAGTAATGCATAGACTTGAATATAAGAGAAAAAAAAAAGAATAGCCTACTGAAAACCTTGGAAACCACCTGCAAGAAAAACCCTTGTCATAATGACTCTCAAGAATTGACATTTCACTGGCTAAAAAACAGTAGAAAAAGAAAATTCGAAAACACCCTCAGTAGAAATCTATCACATGCATTGAAACTTGCAAATAAAAAAAAACGTATTTGCCTGTAAACTAAAAAAGAACAGGGAATTTTCAATTTTTGACCAGACCAAAAAGAGAGCATAATTTGCTACATAGTAAGATCACACGCAAGGAGCGCAAAACCTTGTCTCAAATAAACGTGATACTATTCTCCTAAGCAAATTACATCGACTCTCTTAATATTGTAAAGAGACCTAATATGAGAGCAAATATGTGTCATTAATGATGCCACTGCCTTATTTATTTAATGCAAAAATTGACAGCAAATAGCTCTTCCTTTAGCGTAACTAATCCAAGAAAATAGATGAAAAAAGGCCAGCTAAGCCAAACCTTACAAATGTTAGTGAAAACAATAGAAAACCAAGCAAATCCCCAATAAACTTAGTCAAAGTCTGCAATAGCTAACCTAAAGTAAAAAAAAAAACACTAAAAGTATATACAGGCTCAAGGGACTTTTCCAATCTACAATCCCATGAGTTTGAATTAAGTATTTTTACAACATGATTTAACTTTTTTTTTATTAATTATTAATTATAATATATCACGTAAGTTCAAATAGAGAAACTCGTTAAGGAAAAAAAAATACATGTATGAAAAACTTATCTAAGAGGAGGCGAATTTTGCAGCTATTGTAAATAAAAACATTATTTTTATTTTTATATAAGCAATTTGTTTTTCCGCAAGAACAATTAACAGAAAAAAAATCCTAAGCAAACCATATTTTTTTACTTTAATTGTGTAGTTTTTGTGTTTAAAAATATTTTTAGAAAAACTTGTATTTTTTAAAATAAAATTTGTTAAATATTTTAATTATTTTAATATACTAATATTAAAAATAAATTTTTAAAAATAAAAAATATTATTTCAAAATATTTTTAAAAAATACTATAAGAAAAAATTAAATAAATTTTTTGCGGTGTTTAGTAATA
>Ga0325402_1000234_pt1 | contig 33451 bp, 26 predicted proteins | sample PopdelMetagenome_22_FD_207212 | JGI IMG/M metagenome (GOLD analysis project Ga0325402, IMG submission 207212) | Populus deltoides microbial communities from Bellville, Georgia, United States - Xylem-PdKOR-R3 | ecosystem: Host-associated > Plants > Phyllosphere > Stem > Wood/Secondary xylem... | reverse complement strand
TTGATGGATGTCCTAATCTGTTGTGCCAAACAACTCCTGATGGAAAAGAGACTTGATATGAGATTGGTGTTGTTGAATGTGATTCTGATTGTGGCATAAGGTAGTATAGTCCCTTACTCTGCTTCCCTAAGCCAATCATCCTTTTCGTAGCAAGGTCCTGCAATATACAGAAAGTGGGAAAGAAGTGGACAGAACAATTTAAAGCAGATGTGAGCTTATTGACAGAAAGCAGATTCACATGGAATGAGGGTGCACAAAGAACATCATGAACATGTAGATTTTTGGTAATATGTGCAGAGCCTGCACTTGTAATTTTTGCATGGGAACCGTTTGGTAAGGTGACTTGAGAGAACATAGGAATAATGGTTTTATCAACAACTGAAGTAGCTATATGGTTAGTGGCTCTACTGTCAATGATCCATTGAATAAACTTGGAATTGTGAGTCATGGATGATGAACAAAATAGAGTGGAGTTACCTATATAATTTGCAGAGATTGTGGATTTCTCAATTTGGAAGAAAGCTTTGATTTGTGAAAATTCTTCATGAGTGAATTAAAGAGGCTGATCAAAGATTTGAACAAACTTGATGTTGGTGTGAGATGATTCAATTCCTGTTTGATTTGCAGCAACCTTTTGAGCTCAATTCCTAGGTTGAACATTCCTGCCATGAAGAACGTGACCAACAGGAAACCCAATCAAATAGAAACATCTCTCCATTGTATGTGTTGTTCCATCACAGTAGGAGCAGTGAAGTTGTTTCTTTGATCCTTGCATTGTTAATGAGCCAGGCATCCAATTTCGAGAGAAATCTTGTCGTTGTGAAGTATAGCCTGGTCTTTTGACATTCATGGCGTGAACCTGTTCAGTAACCTTGTGCTCAACCAGTCCTCGTTGTTTTTCTTCCTCACATAAAAGTTAGTATGCTTTCTTAACAGTAGGTAAAGGTTGCATGAGCATGATTTGACCTCTAATAGCTGAATAACTCTCATTTAATCCTATAAGAAACTAACCAATTCTCATCTTTTCTTCATTGTTTGACATTTGTTTCATTCCACCACAAGTGCACTGAATAGCTGGACTGCTCATTTTTAATTCATCCCACAGTGTTTTTATCTTGGTGTAATATGCGAAGATGGAATCCTGATTTTGCTGCAATTCTACTATGGAATGTTGAACTTGATAATGATGAGAAAAATCACCTTGTGAGAATCGTTCTTGTAGATCCAACTAGATTTCAGAGGAGGTTTCAACATAGAGAACACTATTGGTAAGCTCTTGATTTAAAGAGTTGAGAATCTAAGAAAGAACCATATCATTCCATCGTTGCCATAACATGTATTTAGGATCAGATTCACTTGGTATAGATATGGTTCCATTGATGAATCCCAACTTGTTTTTGGCGCTGAGACTTATTAAAATGGAACGTCTCCACATGGTGTAGTTGGTTTCATTAAGAACTTTTGGAACAAGATTCATGCTTGGATGATCTAATGCATGGATAAAAAAGGGATAAGAAGGATCAATGGTTAAAAAGGTCATGTTTGGAAGGGTAGTATTTTTGTTGATAATTGTTGAATCTGTACTGTCCTCCATTGGAGAATTTTGTGGAAGCTTGGTTTTAGAGTTTCATGTGCTCTGATATCATGAAAACTAGATGATGAAGAAGAATGAAGAACTGTTTTATTAATTTCTTATTAACACAGAAGTGCTTACATTAAGTATATATATATACAAACGTGTGCCTGGAAAGTAGGAGCCACAAGTGATTGAGTCCAACTCAATCAGTTCATCTATACCAGCTGGAATTGTTGCAGATTAACTTCAACAGCATATCAACATCTTCTTATCTATAGCAGATCAACTTCAGCTTTTCTTCTCAACAGCCTGGATTTATTTGACTTAAAGACTCGAAACAAGAGCTTCTTAGCAAAACAACTCTGGAACATTCATCTCAAAACAGACTCCATATGGATCCAATGGATTCATCACTTTTACCTACAACAGAATACTATATGGTCTGTGACTGCTCATCACTCTACATCCCCACTTTGGAAATCTATTATCCTGTTAAAATATCAGTTACTTGAAGATTGCGGGAGCCAAGAGGAAGCAGTTACATTACTTCAGCAATGGAACAGTGGGGATGGCAACTTCTTGGCGAAAGCATATAATTATTTTAGACTCTCTGATCCTCAAGTAAACTGGGCGCGAGTGGTATGGGAGCAATGGTCTATGCCAAGACACAACTTCATTTTATGGCTAGCGGTGTTGGGAAAATTGAGACCAAAAGATCGGCTTCGGTTTTTTCAAATAGATACTTCGTGTGTTCTCTGTGGGCAGATGGAGGAATCACATAGCCATTTATTTTTTACTTGTTCTTGGACAGCTTGCTTCTGGTTGCAAATCAAGTTGTGGCTACGCATCAATAGGAGGATGATGACCTTGACCAGTGCCATCATGAGGGGACTACACTCCGGGGGAAATAACTTGGAAGCATGAATGAAAAGAGTCTCTTTAGGTCTCACGGTTTATCTTATCTGGGAAGAAAGGAACAAGAGAATTTTTTATGGATCTTGTACTTCGGTGGGAAATGCCTTTCGAAAATTTCAGGTTATGTTTTATTCTGTTTTTCATTTCTATATATGAAAAAAACCATCACATTCTCAATGTTGGCTGAGGTGCATGGTGGCGGTTTCTGATGATCAGCGGTTCAGGGCAGCCTTTTGTTTGCTTCTTGCTGCTGGTTGGTTTGGTCTGTAGCGGTTCAGTGCAGTCGTTTGTTTGCTTCATGCTGCTGGTTGGTTTGGTCTGTTGTAGTTTTCACGCTGTTTCCATATCTTGTTGACTGCTGACAGTAGTAATCTGTGCTGGTAGGTCTGGTTTTTGTTGATGGTCGTTTGCTTTGGATGGTCTTCATCTGACATGGTAGATGGGAATTGCTGCTTTTATACGAGGAAGATGAACAGTGTTCTGGATGCATGCAATGCTGCTGCATGCAACGCGTGGAATCTCCTTCACGCTGCATGCAATGCGTGGAATCTCTTTCACGCTGCATGCAATGCTGCTGCATGGGCGAGTAGCTGGTCCAAGCGGGTTCTTCCGTGTGGCAGACAGATGGAACGCAAATGATGAAAGCTGTTTGTTGATGTGTGGCACCTCCTTCACGCTGCATGGGTGAAGACCAAGCAGTTTCTTCCGTGTGGCAGACAGATGGGATGCAAGATTGATGACAGCTGTGTGTTGATTTGTTGGTTCACTTTCAAGGCTGGTTATTTTAGACACGTATCCTAGAGTAGATTTCTTTGCTAACCTGTCCATAGTATATCTATGTTCTTGTGGGGAGGATGTTCCCACTAATTATTCATGTTTATATGGTAGTTGCCTATCTAGGCATTTGTTATTATTATTTTTTTTTTTGGAAGATAGTACATGTTTCGCTGAGCCACCAGCCTTGTTACTTTTGATATATACATACTTACATTTCGATAAAAAAAAAAATCTATGTTTTGTACCTTGGTCAACCTGAATGTCATCTGACAATTCACTTTAACCAAAGCTAAAATCGGTGAATCAGTGTTACGGTTGGGTTAACCTAAGATCCCTTCTGGCGATCTCATTTAACCAAAACAAAAAAATCTATGTTTGTAGTCCGGCCAACCTAAAATCTCATCTGGCAATTCCCTTTAGCCAAAGCTAAAATTGGTGTTTGTTCTTCCTGATGGCAGGGTTTGAACTTTTCTTTTCCTTTTGAAAATTCCTAATAGTATGGTTCTTCTTACTTTATTCTTGTTCCATAATCAAAATTGTGATTCTTTGTTATCATCAACTCAATGATTCTTTCCTCGTCCATAATCTTGTTAGATTTTATTGAGGATTTCTCCTGTAACAATTCAAAAAAATTCATGCAATGATTTATGGTTAGATGCCATGCATGTATTCTTACATGGTTTTGAAACATAGGTCCCATCATTTTCTTCAATTTTCATGAAACTCTCTCTTGACATGATCTTGTTTACGTGTTTGAAGTTGTATGTTGGATTTGTTTCTTGTGCTGCCTTTCCTACCTATCATATCTCCGAGAAGAAGTCTCGTGTTGCCTTTCTTACCCATCATATCTCTGAGAAGAAGTCTTCGACTTTTTACAAGTGGCTTTTTAAAAAATATATATATATATATATATATGATTTGTCATTGCCTTTTTTTGTCATGCTTTTGTCAAATGCTTGAACTTATCTTTTTCAAATCTAAAGGCTTTCGTCCTGTTTCAACACATAAATCTTTTCATGAAAGCTTTAAGTATTAACTTGAAAGAAACGATACGAAGAAGAAGTACACCCTTGTATCAGGATTTGACATTTTTCTTGCATGGACAAATGTGGGGCTTAACTCTTTTTTCGTGTTTGGTTTTAACTTTCATAGATAAATGTGTGCATCTTGTTATTTTGCTTAAATTTCTTCTCTTTCTTTCTTTTAACTTTTTCTCAATTATAGGACCTTCTTCCTTAACATGCCATTTTCCATTGATTGTACTATTGTCTCCATTTTTCCTAATGAAATATCTTTTATTGCCCCCAGTGTGGGGTGTGATCCTTGTCCGGGCTTTTATAATTCATTCCGACTCAAAAGGGGACCACCAATGATAAACTCTTTAGAGAGTGAAAGGATAACAAAAAAAATGAATTTTCTCATTTCAAAATGCTCATTGTTAGGATTGATAAACTTTGTTCTTATCCTGAAAGAAATTTATAGGTGATTATAGAGTGATCACTCAACCATTTATCCATGCAATTCATTATGCTATCCAAAGGCAGGGTTGTATTTCAGGGTTAGCTTTGGTTTGTTTGCTTGAATTTCATCTTTGATTGTTTTTCAAGATTCTTTTTTCTAGAAAATAAATTAAGCGTTGTGAGATCAATGCAATGAAAAAAAAGGTTCTTTACACAAAGAAATCAATCGCCAAACTTCACTTTATTGATTTGGGAGAAAACAGAATACATTAAGCATAATATCTCTTTACAGAGTCGGAATTCACAGGTCTGGCTAGGTCTCCTCCATCCATTCTAGCCAACTTCAGAGCTTTTTCTGAGAAGGCCTGTATGACGAGGAATTTTTAGCCTGTATGACGAGGAATTTGAATGCTTGATCTTCCATTTAGTACATAACTCCACTATCATTTTGCCGTTGAAATTCTGTGCATTATCGGTATTTTTTTCAGAGGACCATATCGAAAAATCAAGTCCTTTTTCAAGGCATATCAATGTGGCTCGAAGCTGAGTATCAAAGCCATAAGGGAGATCTTGGCAGGGGTCTTTCTTAGTTGATCTACTATGCAGTATTAACTGTTCTTTATCAACTTTAAAAATTTATTTGACTCTTCTTCAATCACTAGCTTATTAACCTCTAATTCCTAGTCGACATCTACCACCTCTTTGCATTTTGTTTTTCTCAACTCTTCAGGTGTGAAGCATCGGCCACTCTGAGTCAGCCTACTGATCTCGGTTTGGGATGAAGGATCATTGACTTGGATGTTAGAGGTATAGCCATAATTATAAGGCATTGTATTATGGTCTCTTTTGTTTGTGTAAGAAGGTTTAGCCAAGATCAACTTTGGTGGCCATTAACTGTTTGTTGGATCTTACAGACTCCTAACAGCTTATCTTTACCTCCTATCATCCTTATCTCATGATTGTCCTCCATGGCTCAATTCCCCCATGATCAGCATTTTTGCAATATTTTGGCGAAACTTAATGCAATCCTCGATATGATGTCCCTTTCTTTCGTGGAACTCACAATGATCATATCCCTCCAGATGGGATAATGTATTCATTTCTAGAAATCCTGATTGTATCAACATATCATACAACCTTTTCATAGATGTTCTCAACACCTTGCTTCTATTCCTGATTTCTATCATACTCACTCTGTTACTACTTGTAGCATGATTAGGTAATGAGTTTGAATTAACATTGGGTGTGTCTTTGAATGATACCCATCCTATCTTGATGAGCTCCAATAACCTCTTCTTGAAAGCGTTGCAGGTTTCAATCCTATGCCTGGGATTACCAGTATGGTACTCGCAAGTCAACTTGGGCTTATACTAGATGGGGAATGGTGGTTGTAGTGGTAGTGCATGAATAAGAGCTATTTGTGCAATGCTCAACAGTTTGGCATACAAGTCTTTCAAAGGTATGGGTAGCGGTGACAGTTGTTATGAAGTGTATTTTGTATTTAGTCTATGGTGGTTGTTTTGGTTGTTTGACTGGTTATTTGTTCGATTAGGGGAAAATGGTATGATAATGTTCATGTGGGAAAATTAAGAGGTAGGTATTTGTGGGTTCTGGTAATCCACTTTCTTGCCTTTGTACCCACCTTCCAAGTTGTTAACATTACCTTTCTTTTTTCCTTCCAGTAAAACCTTTCTTCTCCAAAAGCTCAGATATGCGTCCAGCTTTAATCTCTTGTTCTATTCTTTCATATATACGTACAACATCATATATATATTGAGATGAGCTACCCATTATATGCTCATAATAGGGTGCCTTGAAGGTATTGGCAAACAAAGTCACCATCTATTTCTATTAAAGGGGGTTGGACATGTGTTGCCTCATCCCTCCACCTTTGCGCATAGGCCCTTACTGACTCTTTGCTTCTTTTCTCCATTGTCATCAAACTTGTTCGATCTGGAGCACTTTCCAGGTTAAACTCGTACTACTTAAGGAAAGCCTCCACCAAATCTTTCCACCTCCTGATCTTGACACTGTCTAACCTCATGTACCAACTTAAAGTAGATCCTGTAAGGCTATTTTGAAAGAAATAGATCAGTAATTTATCATCACGAATTACTTCCACCATTTTGTTGCAGCAGGATCGAAGGTGAGTGTTCGGGCATTCCAAACCAGTGTACTTAATGAAATATGGTATCCTAAAATCCTTTGGCACCACGATGTTTGGTACCAAACATACTTCAGTTGCTCGCATGGGGTCAAACCAATCATTACCCTTAACTGCCCTTAATCTTTCTTCCAAAGCAGACAACTTGTCGTGGTTCATCAAACTGGTAGATCTATTATTAGGAGTTCCTTCAGCTGTTAAGTCCATAGTGATTGGAGGTTGAGTTGGCTGGACAAGGGTGATGAGCATAAAGTGTTGTTCAGTCGCTGAATTTTCCCTTTAGTTTTGAAATGCTTGAGGGATATGAGCTACTGGCGCTTCTACAGGCAGTTGTGCGGACGTTCCTTCCCTATTCTTGGCTCTTAAAAGTTGCTCGAGTAGGTCGATCATCTAAGCAACTTTATTTTTTACAGATTCTAACTCGGTCTGATAATGTGACTCCAAGTTAGCTCTTTCTTCGTTCTCCATCCTTGACCGGGTGTGGTAGACTTTGGTTGTGGGACCTATTTTTCACGATCTGAGATGCATATGATAAATTATAAACAAGTGCGTGATGAAAATGTGATGCACATGTGATGTGTATTTTAGAACTGATTCATGACTTTTGTAATCCTTTAAGCAAGATTTTTGAGTCGAACTGATTGCTGTAAATGAGTGTTTGCCAAGTTCTTATCATGGTTGATTACTAGAACATATTAGAAAGAAAGATAAGTTATGGCCTTCTTATAAATAATAATCATTCATACAAAGTTAAAATAGAAAGGGGCCTTATACATCGTTACCCTTAAAAGGCATTTCCCCTATTAGCTTAGTCCCTAGTAAAGGAGGTGATGGCCCTCATGTACTCTCGATACTTTGTAGCATCATTTCCAACTTTGGTGGCTTGTTGTTGCAACCTTTCCGCACAACGGGATACTTGCTTGACCTGCTTTATCATATGTCTTATCTTATCATGGAACACGGTGTTATCTGTGATTATCACTTCGTTGCTTTGCTGGCCCCCATGTACTCTCGATTCTTCTCTTTTTTAACTTCTACCTTCCTTTCTTTCTTCAAGGAACCCATCATCTCTTTATCAACATTCATCTTGCCTTTTACTGATCTCTTAACCTTGGCCAACTCTTTTTTCTGTGAGTCCATTCTTGTTAACCAGCTCATCATATTCAATTATTCGATTCCTTAACTCAGTCTGAACCCTTTTTGCTATTTCTTTAGTTACCTCAACCATTTTCTGCCATTCTTTAAAAGATGTTAACTGTTTATCTTGTTTTTCCAACTACTTGTTCAAGTAATTCCTCATCGTATTTTCTTCCTCTAATTGCTTTTTCGATAGTTGTTGCTGCCTTTTGCTTTTGCTAAGATCAATTCTACATCGTTTTAGCCGCTTTCTTAACTCTTCCTCATTATCAATCCTTTTCCTTTTAGGTTGCTCTATTGCTGATTCTAGATGTTTAGGTGTTGAGAATCCTATCACCTCAAAAAGTTTTTCATCTCTCCAAATTGCATAATTCTAGCTGAATGACGATTCAAAATTGCTTTTTTCTTCTCTTTTTAGTAGCAGGGGTCTTTCCCAGTCTTGTCAGATAAGTTCCATCTTTTCAAGGAATAGTTGGTGCTTGAATAAACCAATGAAATCGGCTAAACCCAGAGGTCTTGGTGTATACTACATTCCACCCAACTGCCTTGTTACAAGTGTGGGTGCATAACTGATGTATCAGGTTACACCAATCAGGGAAACCTATATCTTACTTCCACAGCTCATTGTGCAGATGGCGTTGTTCATCTATAGTGCTTTCCATTTGAAGTTGCTCCATGGCAATGTTGCATATTTATCTATCCATGCTTTCTCATCCCAGTTCTTCCAAGTCTCATCCATGGTAACTTTTAATGGTCGCAGGTCAAACCACCAAAACTTGTTAAAGTTGTCCCTTAGTGTTTCGATATAACTGATAACCCATAAATACAACATAAGGATGCAACATCTCATGGTTTTTTTTCCATGCGTTTTGCAGTGGTTGAGTGATAACATGGTTTTGCCCAAAATAGCTGAAGATGGATTGATCTGGTCGTGCTTGTATTCTATGAAGACATTTGCGGCTTCTAAACTGATGACTCCGATTTCGAATGGGAACAATACTAGTTCAAACATAGCGAAGGCCACCAACTTGTATTGTTCATCCCCTAACTTGACTTCTTCAATATTCTTCTTCATTTAGGCTTCAATGACCTTCCTTTTAAAACCCACATCAGCTACTCTACATTGGCTTATCTTTCCCAGGCCTAATAACTTGACTACCTCTGAAGCTATGTCTTCAAATCTTCGTATGAGATAGATCTTGTGGCTATTATTTAGAAAATCTAGAATCCTCTCATATTCCCCCAAGGTAGGTGTTATATCAATGTTCCTGAACGTAAAACACCGATAACTAGGATCCTAAAAATTCAGTAGGGCTTTGATTGCTGCTGCTTGTATGGGTAACCTCATTAGTTGTGCAATTCTCCCATATCGCCTTTCAAAAAGAGTCTCATCAATATATCCCATAATAGACAACAACTTCCCTAAGTCATTTACCATGTGATTTATCTTGGTAATGCAAGGCGACCACTAGCATCGATTCTTGGACATTTTCTTTCAGTTACCTGAGTCAACTCAAATTCTTGCCCAAACTCTTGGAAAGATAGGTATTTAGTTATGATTTCAGTTCAGAAACCTGGATTGATGAATTTAACATTATTAATCTTGATACAAATGAAAGTAAGATATATATCCTAAGGACAAGCTCTATTTATTAAGTGAGAATGGGTAGGTTTTTTATCTAATCTTGAAGGGATCTCATATTTGCCGAGTGACAGTCTTCGTAAAGACAATATGGGGGTGTTGCAAGAAACAATTAAGGCACGTATGCCCACCATTACCAAATAGGCACTCAGTTATGAGTTGAGTGTTTCACGCATCTGAAACCTGACCAATAGTCATAGGGCAAATCGTTAATACCCCAACTAACTTATAGGCTTGTGTGCGCTTCCAAAAAAATAAAGTGTGTGATGCATGAGGCAGTTCTATACAATGCATGAACAAATATATACAAAAAATAAAGTGTGTATGAAAATAAATAAAATAAGTATATTAACAAAAAACATGCAAACGAAATAAAACACAATTATCAGAAAAAAAACAAAGCTTAATCCACAAGGTCCCTAGTGGAGTCGCCAATCTGTCGCACGTGTGCGGCGTCTTATTGCTATTTTTGTTCATTTGGTTGTTTGATCTTGGGAGTAGCCACCTAGTATTTCATTGAGGGTTATTAGGAAACCCAAACGAACTGGTCTTTATCAGAGATTCGAGGGTAAGGAACTGGTTGTGGTTAAGGAAGGTATTAACACCCCTAACGTACCCTACCTGAGATAAGCTGCTTTGTGGTTTTAATATATTAAAGAAGTTTTAAAGATTTTATCTTTTCATCGAAGATTAGGAATACGACTTACATGTAAGTTCATAAGCCTTAATCATGAACAAATCAAAATATTAAATTCTTCTTTTGGCTTTGTTGTTTTATCATAAAAAGTTTTTTTATCATAAAAAAAATCCATAAAAAAATATATATATACAAACACACACATTTACTTTTACTATATTTTACACATATAATTACATGTTACAAAATAATAAAAATTCAAAATAAATGAAATACAATTACAAAATTACAAAATAAACCCAAAAAATATACATAAATTATAGGGAAGGCCTTCTAGGATTGCAAGAACAGTGGTGGCACGTCTTCTCCAAGCGGGGCCACCACTAGCGGTGCGTGGATTCACACGCCGCCAAAATAAAATCCAAGAAAACAAGGGATCTGGAAAAACTTCCTCCCATGTTCCTTTTTTAGCTGGTGGTGACTTGCAAAATACCTAAAAACACAATAAAGCAATTGATTTTAATTTTATTTTCTCCTTCTCAAATCTGATTCTCTCTCCTTCTCAAATCTATCCCATTTCTGTTTTCTCTCTTCTACTCGGTTCATTTAATTTCTGCTGGTGGCAGATTTAGCGGTTGGATCTGGTGTTGGTTGTGGTAGTGGACGGATATGCCAGTGCTTAAAGGTCTCGGCGTGGAGGAGAATGGAGTGTTTCCTGGGCGTGGGGAACAGTTGTAGGTCTATGGGCACCGTCATGTGTTGGCTGCTGCTGGAGGATGGTTGCAGAAGATAAAGAAGAGAGTGTTGCCCGGGCGTTACCGTGTGTGGGCTGTTGGCTCACTGGTGAGGACGGCGCTGCTATGGCTGGCAGTGAAAATCGACTGAGAGGAAAGTGAGGGGTTGTCTTGGCTGGTCTATTTGTTGGCCTAGAGAAGAAAGCCAATGGGTCGATTGAGAGAGGAGAGGGACGATGGAGAGGCTGGGAGAAGGAAGGTCTGGTGAAGGGAGTTGTTGGCTGGCTTCTGCTTTTTTCTTTTGCAAAGGTAGGGGTGGCCAGTTTTGGTTTTGCCAAGGGAAGGGAGTAAGTCTGGTTTGTCTTTGGCAAAGAGAGTGGGCTGACCGAGAGGTTGTGTGCATGGAGGATGAGGTCGTGGCTAAGGGGAGAAGAAAGAGGGAGCAGACGTTGGAAGGGGGCGGCGACCCTACTTGGAAAAGATAAAAGATTGGTTTTTTAGTTTTTTTATGTTGCCCTAAATTATTTGTTTCAAAATTGCCCCCCATTGTTGTTTGGGCACTTTCAATCGTCGAGGTTTTTTTTCCGCACTTGCCCTGAGTGTGGGGTGTGACCCTAGTGTGGTGTGACCCTAGCCAATGTTATTTTTTAAAAATGTTACTAGGCTCAAAAGGTGACTACAAATGATATATTTTAGCCTCGTTAAAGGATTATCAAAGATGACCTTTCTTAATCTCAAACACATGCACTTAAGATTAGTAAGCCCTGCTTTCGCGAGTATGCAAAGTGATTTCTCATTATTAATTCAAATAAAACTCAACTTTCGAGTCACCTCATGGTGTTTTTTTTTGTTCGTTTTTTTTTCAGGTTTTCTAGTTGTACGGTTACCTTTCTAAGGAATCACTTGAATTTCTAGAACTCATTTGTTTTGGACAAACACCAATATGATTTCTGTTTTTGTACTAAACTTTGAAATCTCAAAAATCCTTGTAAACATGGGTGATCATGCATAGTTTTGGAAGAAAAGGGAAACATACCAAAAGATTCTTAGTGTAATGGTTTCATGCGTAAAGATTATGCTCAATGTGTTATTTGCATGAAACAGCAACAAAAATGAAGGCATGTCATGAACACGGGAAAACACATGATCTTATTAATAAGAAAAGCTCATTTAACTAAAAAAGTCTTGTGGCATTATGAGCTTACCAACAAGATTGAAACAAGTTGAAACAAAAATCTAGAAGTTTTGTAGTCATGATCAAACAGAGGTAGTTATTTTTGGACAGAACAAGAACAAGCTCCATTCTGCAACTGTGGTGCAATTCCCCTTCGACAGCCTTTCCACAAAAGCTTTTATAGAAATGATGGATTGTGTTGAGGCTCTTGACCATATTTGCCCCTTATTTCTTTGGGCTGAGTCGTTGTTGGGGTTTGAACAAAGATGATAGGTCAGTTGGAAGGAACTTCACCAAAGTTATTTCTCAGTATTTGCTCGAGTAAGTTAGAGGCGAATCACGCTTATCTTCAGAGACTCCAACTCTTCTTAAAAATGGATGTTACGGCGAGCACACTCTTCATCTTCCATGTTTTTCACTCAAAGTTGGGTGTTATAGACTTGTAGGGGACCTACTTTTCATCCCGGTACATGCATGATAAATGTATGAACATGTAATTTATATGATGAACTCGCCCTTTGAGGGGTGACATATGATCGTAACTCTTGAATGATGAAAGAAGAATCTTGACGCTTGCTTAAACTCTACAATGAAGATTTCCTGAGTGACGATCATTATATCACCCACAAGTCTTGAGTTCAAGATGCTTCAAAAAGGGTTTGCCTTAATGCAACTAAAAGTAGCACATTCAACCTAAGGACATGTTCTATTCATTATATGAACATGGGTAGGTTTTCTACCTAGTCTCAAAAGGGTCTCATATCTGCCAAGTGACGATCTTCATAAAGAAAATATAGGGGCGTTGCAAGAAATGGTTAAGGCACGTATACCCACCATTACCAAGCAGACACTCAGATATGAGTTGAGTGTTTCACACGTCTGAACCCTGACCAATAGTCATAGGCAGATCGCTAGTTCCCCACCTAACCTAGAAGCTTATGTGTGCTTTTAAAAAATAAAAACATGTGATGCATGAGGCAATTTTATACGATGCATGAGGCAATTTTATACAATGTATGGAAAAAAAAAATCAACAAAACAAGCCAAAAAGCGAAACTTAAACACGTCAAATACACAAATCTTAGTCCAATATTGTCAAAAATAGTACCTTCCCCAATGGAGTCGTCATTCTGTCGCACGTCCCTGCGCGACGTCTATTGGCGATTTTCATTCATTTGCTTGATGATTGGGAGTCGCTACCTAGTATTTGATTAAGGGTCACTAGGAAACCCAAGTGTAATGGTCTTTGTCAGATATTCAAGGGCAAAGAACTGGTTGTGACTAGGGAAGGGATTAGCACCCCTAGTGCACCCTACCTGAGGTAAGCTGCTTCGTGGTTTTAATATGTTAAAGAAGTTTTAAAAATTTTGTCTCCATTTTTATTTAAATGAAACAACGCGTTTTGTCCAAAACGAGACCGTTTCATGTTAAAAAAAAGGTGCCAAAACACGTCAACTTCCAAATTAGTCCTCAATTTGTCCTTTGTTCATTTAAGTCCTCAAATACAAATTTGATTTTAAGAATCAATTCGATTGCATCCCTGCCAACTTCAATCGCCGGCCCTAAAGTTGGCCACCTTTTTCACTTTAGTCCTTGGTTTTGAATTTGTGCATTTTGACCCTCAATTGATTAATAAACTTCAAATTTCTTCAATTTGGTCCCTGATTTGGTCAATTCAGTCCCTCTATTTACTCATATTTTCTAGTTTAGTCCTTGGTTTTGGATTTATTTAATGAAGTCCCAATTGGCCACCAAACTTCAATATTCATGCAATTAAGCCCCTGATTTGACCATATCAACTCTTAAAAATTGTAACTTGACCCCTGAACTTTAATTCCTTCCAATTAAATCCAAAATTGACTTAAAAATCAATTTTTCTTGTAATGAAACCCTCTATAAATTTAATTAAACCTTCAATAAAATTCAATTGAGTCTATAAACCTCTGATTTTGGACTTTTCTCCTCAAATTGAATTTTCTTTTTCAACAGGGCTCTTATCAGTCAAATATATACTGTCAAATTTTATCTTTGTATTTTTAAACCTCCTCAATCAATTTCTAACCATTTTTTGGGCGCTCCAGCATCCTATTCTCACTACTACTATTATTATTACTTTTATTATTTTTTTGGATTTCTTCCGACTATATATATATTATTTTTTTAGTTTTTTAGTGCGGGGACCCAAAAATAGGTTACAACAAAAACAATGAAAATAATTTTATATATGAATTACATTGCAACTGTAATATCTAACCGTTCGAATGGATCTATACTGGACTGGTCCTCCAACTTTCTCAAACAGTAAATGTATGGATATATGCTTAATTGAGTCAAAAAATGATGGAGGGAATATCATCTCAAGTTTGCATATTGTCTCGACTATATTTGTTTCACGCCTCTCAATGTGATCAACATTCAACTTGTTGGAGCATATATCTTGTTGCATGTCCCCCACGTGGCATCCGATGGTGTTTTTTTCATTTGTTTTACTGGTTTTGAGAGTCGCCACCTATTATTTGGTTAAAGACTACTAGGAAACCTGGATATACTGGTCTTGTCAGAGATTTAAGAGTAAGGGACTGGTTGTGGCTAAAAAATGTATTAACACCCCTAGCGCACCCTACTTGAGGTAAGTTGTTTCGTGATTTGATGTGATTTTAAAACATAAAATATTAGCCAAATGCTAAAGCTTTAATAAATCAGTTATTAAATCCTAGAATATATGCAGAAAGATGTTCTTACATTTTCATAGAAATTACAACATGATTTTATTTGTCCATTAGATATTTGACCATATTCAAATTAAACACTTAGTTCTTTTGTCTTTTTTATTTTATAATTCAATAACATACATAAAAAAATACAAACACACACATCCTTTTTTATTATGTTTTTCTAACACACCCATATGTAATTACAAATAACAAAAATGAGATGGCTTTAGGGTTAGAGTTTTTTTTATTTGCCCTCAATGTTTGTTTCTGAATTCCTCTTGTAAATTTTCTCCTTTCTTGTTGTGTGTGTTGTGACCTCTATTTATAGGCAAAGTGAATTGGTCCCCAAAACACATTGGTCTTCCAACTTTTTTATTTTTAATCAATTTTGATTTTTTCTTATTTTTTTGTATTTTTAAAAGCGAGCAATATCAACATTGACTCAACAAGGAAAATAAGTGATTGTAAAATTAACGCGTTAAAATTTGAACGCGTTCAAACCCCTTTGAAAATTTAAATTTTTCTGAGATGACGTTGAATATGCTAAAAACGATCCAAATATTTTTTGGGGGCTTCATTGTTTTTTTTTTATTTTTTGGTTTTTTCTGAAAATTTATCAAAAACATGGGTCAAAAATTGGGTAGCAACATATCTCAAAAGAAATGACTGATCTCCGTGTGTGCATCCCATATCCCTTTTGGCAACAAATCACGATAAGCTAATTGAATGTGTGTTTGCATAAACATGTGTCAGTCATGACTCTTCATTCCATACAATCTACATTCCTCTATAATAATCAACCTTAATATGTTCGAGGCATGTCCACCAGAAAAACACAGACTCTTAAACCATTTGTAGACTGGTATTTGTGCATTTTTCTCTAACACGAAACTTGCTCTTCGTTTTGCGACCTGTGACCCATCAAAAACCAACTCTATATTTTTATGGTTACAAAACAAAACTATATCCAATCTAGCCTTGATGTTGTCCTCTGTCTTCCCCTTCACATTCATGACGGTGTTGAAAATGTTTTCAAACACGTTCTTTTCTATGTGCATGACATCAAGGTTATGACAGAGGAGATTGGTCTTCCAATAAGGAAGCTCCCAAAAAACACTTCGCTTACCCATTTGTGGGTCAAACCAAAACCAGGAAACTTATGCTTACTTGATTGGAAACCAAACACAATGTCACCGTACTCTGATACATCATACAATTCTTCACTAGAGAGACGTGGGGGTGCAACATCCTTTTCAACTCTGCCAACAAAGAAATCTTTTATATTCTTTATGTACCTGTGATTCATTGGCAAGAAACGACGGTGATAGTAAAAAAAAGAAGCTTTACCTTCGTTTGTTAGCGTGAATGCCTTGTTGTTTTCCATGCAGTATGAACATGCTAGTTTTCCATGCTTGCTCCAATTAGAAACCATTCATAAGCTGGAAAATCATTAATAGTCCACATCAAAGCCACTCTCATAACAAAATTTTGTTTCCTCGATATATCATAAGTCAAAGCTCCGGAGGACCAAAACTGCATCAACTCACCAATCAACGATCAAAGACAAACATCTATATTCCGGCTCGAATTGGGTATGACCGACCAACAAATGACCGAAATGGGTTGAATCCTTCTGTACACAACCCAAGATGCATGTTCCTTGATTCAGCTGAAAAGTAAGGATGCATACTGTTAAAGTTTTCCATGCTTCGCCGTTAGAAGGATGCACCATCATTCCATCAACCGCATCATGTGATTGGTGTCATGTCATATGCTCAGCAGTTCTTGGTGACATGAATAACCTCTGTAGTCCAGATATGATTGGAAAGTATTTAAGTTTTTTATATGCCATGAGAGTCTTTCCCCTTCTAGTTATGGGTTTGTAATGGGAATGCCCACATGTCATACACTCGGTCAGCTCAACATTTTCAATGTAGTGTAACATACAAAAGTTAGGACATATGTCAATTTTCTGGTATCTTAAATTGAGGGGTTTCATCATAAACTTTGCAATATAGAAATTATCTTTCAGCCTGTTCCTTTCAGGTAAAATGTTTCTCCCCCATTCGATAATTTTGTCATAACCGGCCTCACTTAACCCGTGATCTGACTTGATGGTGAACACCTGTGCTACGGTCGATAATTTATTGTGGTTCATGTAGCCATCCCATAATGGTTTGTCAGAATCTTTCAACATATCAAAAAACATTATTGCATCTACATTAGCTTCTTCTTCTACGATTGGACATTGACTAACATTACCTTGATTCATTTGCAACTCCATACACATTGCTAGCACTAGAAGTTGACCCAACCACTCTTTATCCATGCTCTCATTATGAACAAATAGTTCTTTGTGTGCATACCAACACAAGTAATCTTTCATAAACCTTTTGTGTAGAAGATGCATCATTACAACATCTAGATGCAGATACTTTTTATTTTGACACTTCCTGCATGGACACTTAATACTGCCTCCAGTAAAATTTCTAGGAATAAATGTTACGAAATTAATAAAACCCTGAACTCCATTACAATAATCCATCCTTTGCAATCCTTGAGGTGAATCTCAATACATCCATGAACGATCATCCATGACTTCTATCAAACCTCTATAAAATTATGATGACAACATGTATTAATTAACTATGTTAGGTAAATCAATTTGTAAAAATATTGGTTTACCTTAGGATTATCCAATAAACTAATTAAAACTTCTCATAAATATTCATTATCAATTATCAACATCCATACAAATTTATACATATAAATTTATAAAAATTACAACTCCACAATAGCATTGATAAAAATTAAAATGGACCCTTAAACAGACTATTAATTATTTCATCACAACACATGTAATTCTGTAATTTAACAAAGTTTTAACAATTTACAAACAAATATAATTTTACAAAATCTAAAACAAACCGTAACAAGTACAAAATTATACATTCATACTACAAGTTTGTTTGAGAAATAAGAATAAAACATGTAAATACACTAACAAAATACATATACTAAAAAAACAAATTGACATTTAAATGTTCAAATTAAAAATGATAAATTTACTTATAAAAAATAAAATCCACAATAAATCAAAACACGGATGTTGTGACCATAAAACTTAAAGAAACATGACTTGTGTTGAAAAGAGGGGGATATTTTTAAGGGGGTGGTTGTTTGCAGTTTGAGAGGGGAGAGTTGGGATGAGAAAGAAGAACAAGAAATAGGGGAGAAGAGGGTCGGCAGAATGGTGATATATTAACTTTTACCGATGGAATCACTGACGGACACCTTGTATCAATACTTCTGATGGTGAATTGGACACGTCACTGTACGGAGATCCTGATTCGAATCTCTCGATCATTCTGTTGGTAAAATTGATCGCATAAACTTCCACGTTATCGAACAAATATTTTTAATTTTTTTTATATATTTCGTATTTAATTTCATTGGTATGTACCGATGGAATTACTGACAGAATAGTGTCTATTGGTAATGATCACCGTAATTTACCGACATAATTATCCCGTCGGTAATTCTGTTGGTTTTAGGTGAATTTCTAGTAGTGAATATCGTTGATATTCAATGAAAAAAATATTTGTTTTAGTGTTATTTTATTATAAAATTTTTATATAAGTTTCTCATATTTATTATTCTTATAATTTTCAAACAGATGTGTAAAAATAATCAATTAATATTTTTTTAATTCTTCATTGAAACTGAAGGATACATTTTTTCTTCTTTAATTCAAGTCATTAAAAAATTTAAGAATATTTTTTAAATTTATATTAGTTTTTATTCAATAAACGATGCCACTACTAGAAAACAATTGCTTGAAGGAGAAGATATAATTTTGACAAAACAAATATTTTTCCTCCATGATTTTAATCAATTATATTAGAAATCAATTTTATAGTTACGTTAAAGGGTAAGCTATATATTTACCCTTATAGATTTATCAATATTTTACTCTTACTCTTATCATTTTAAATTTTCAATGCTACCTAAGTTTCAATTTTGCCTTTAAAAACTAAAAAAAAACTAACCTTTTTCAAAATTTATATTATTGATTATTACTTTTCTCTCATCTTTTCTTTTAAAATCCACATTATACACTATAATACTAGTTGTATTGGCCGCGTATTACCGCTTGTTTGCAGAACATACATGTTTGATGGTGATATAATTACGAAACAATGTTGAATAAGAAAAACAATTTGAAGGTGTGATGGAGTTAATGTTACATGAAGTTAAAACAATGTAGGTGAAGCAAAATTGAGTGAATTTGAGCAAAATCTAGTGTGTGAAAGAGCTTCATATTGTATAAAAATGACAAGAGCTAAAACCTATGTAATTGAAGGGGACAAATTGATTAATTGATATTTTAAAAAAAGTTGGACCATACATGTACTATTCTATCTAGCCACAACAAAAATGTTTGCAAAGAAGAAGGGAAGGTGAAGTTAATGTGTTGCCAAGATGAAGCAAATACAATAAAATTAAAGTTAGAAAGTAGATGTGTAAAACCCGTTTGGGAGTATGGTTACGGTTGCTTTTCAAAGTGTTTTTCACTTGAAATTGCATCAAAATGATATCTTTTTATTTTTAAAAAATTATTTTTGATATCAGTGCATCAAAATGATTTGAAAACACTAAAAAAATATTAGTTTGAAACAAAGAAAGTTGAGAATAATAGAATGGCTTAGGTTATGCCTTAGCCATCCTTTTCTATTTATATATATGTGGCAGAACACGGCAATAACCATAGGGATTACAACATTGGAGTAATCCTACATTAATTTTCTATTCAGATATATACATGCTATACATTATAATATGCCCCCTCAAGTTGAGGGTGGAGGATCGACCCGAAGCTTGAAATGAAAAGCAGTAAAGGAGTTAGTAGAAAGCGGTTTGGTGAAGACCTCTACAAGTTGGTCTTGAAAGGGGATAAAATGAATCTGCATTTCTTTCTTCGCAACCTGGCCACGGATAAAGTGATAATCGACCTCAATATGCTTAGTACGAGCATAGAAAATAGGATTCACTGAGAGATAGGTCGCGCTAAGGATATCACACCAAATGGTAGGAGCAGAGATGGAGGGAACCTGCAGATTTGTTAACAAATAGTGAAGCCAAATGACCTCAGCAATACCGTTTGGTAAGGCTTTATACTCAACCTCGGTAGAGGAGTGAGCAACTGTGTGTTGCTTGCCGGATTTCCATGAAATCAGCGTCTGACCAAAGAAGACAAGGTAGCCACTTGTAGACTTGCCACCATCAATACTACTAGCCCAATTTATATCTGTAAATCCATGTAGAGCAAAGGTGGAACCTCGAGTGATATGAAAACCATACGATGTCTTACCTTTGAGGTATCGTATAATACGCATAACGACGACCCAATGAGAAACTATAGGAGCATGTATAAACTGACTGACTCTGTTAATAGCAAAGCAGATATCTGTGTGGGTGAAGGTAAGATACTGAAAAGCACCCATGATTTGACAAAACCATGTAGGATCAGAGAATGGATTATCCGGCAGTATAGTAACTTTCAAAAGAGAGACTTGAGTATCAACGAGTTTGCAGGAAGTCATACTAGCGCGAGTGAGGATGTCAAGAATATATTTATGTTGAAACAACATCAAACCCATACCTGTAGACTGAACTTCAATACCTAGAAAATAGTAAACTGCGCCTAAGTCACAAAGCATGAATTCTGACCTTAGTAACTGTATCAAGCGATAAAGCATAGCAGAGTTGCTACCCATAAGTAGGATATCATCTATATACACTAGAAGATAAAATATATTAGTTCCATCATACAATATAAACAGGGAGGTGTCAACCTTGGAGGCTCGAAAACCAATGGAGAGCAAAAAATCACTCAGACGAGTGTACCATGCCCTCGATGCCTATTTTAAACCATACAATGACTTCTGCAATCTGCACATATGAGATGGAAGAGTAGAGTCAACAAAACCTGGAGGTTGTTTCATGTAGACCTCTTCAGTAAGAACGCCATTGAGAAAGGCATTATGAATATCAAGTTGATGAATCTTTCAATTGCACGAAACTGCAATGGAGAAAACTAATCGGATGGTGGCCTGCTTAATAACTGGACTGAAGGTTTCAGAATAATCAATGCCTTTCTGTTAGGTAAAGCCTTTAGCAACAAGGCGTGCTTTATAACGCTCAATGCTACCATTAACATGGTATTTGATCTGGTACACCTATCTACTGCCAACAATGTTCATCGAAGGATGAAAGGGAACTAAAGACCAAATGCGATTATAGCGCAAAGCCTTGATCTCATCACATATAGCATCATGCTAAATAACATACCTGTTAGCATCAGAGAATGCAAGAGGTTCAGAAGAGGGAGAGTGCAGTACCCGGGGGGAGGCAGTAACAGCGGTAGTGGAAGCAACCAGATATGTTGTCTTCGGCTGCTGAGGTCGAAGGACCATAGGATGTTTGCTGATCAAGGGCGATAATGCAGGAGAAAATGGTGGCAGTGAGGTGACCTACTGCAGCGGATAAAAGGAGAAAATAATCATAAGATTCAGTCCAACCAGAGGGGCTGAGGGAGAATCTGCCGCAAGTAGAAGACTGTCAATAGAGGAGGGACTGTAAGTAGAGGTTGAATTTGCAATAGCATTGTCACTGGCCAAATAAGGTGAAGTATAAGAGGGACTAGAGATTATCCCAACACCAGTAGGGGTGGCGTGCTAGTGGCTAGATGAGACCGATGGACAAGTTGAACCTACATCATAATGGTTAGATAAACATGCATGTGATGATAGGTAGGGGAGGGGCAGAGGTTGTGGCAGGTTAGCTGTTTGGGGTGGCAGAGCTGTATGGGTGGTTAACAGTGGGGAGTGGAGCAGATTTGGGAGGAGGGCAGTGGCAGGTTGGGTGGGGGGAGTGGTCGAGACCTTTGCAATTTATTTAGAATTATCAAATGGAAACACATGTTCATGGAAACAGACATGACAAGAGATATAAATGCATTGACATGCAATGTCAAAACATCGATAACCAAGGTTTAAGGAGCTGTAACAAAATTTTTTTGAAAAGGAACAAAAATCCAATTTATGATTGTTATATGGACATAAGAAAGGAAAGCAGAGACACCCAAAAGTACGGAAAAAATGATAATCAGAAGACCGTTGAAACAAATAATCAAACGGAGATCTATGTGCAAGAACAGGAGTAAGCATGCTATTTATAAGATAAACAGAGGTTTCAAAAGCATAATTCCAAAATCGGAATGGTGCTTTACATTGCCCTAGAAGAGTAAGTCATGTTTCCATAATATGCCTATGACTACGTTCTCCTCTGCCATTTTGTTCATAAATAGGAAGACAAATCAGATGATGATGGATACCAATGGTTTGAAAGAAAGTGGACAGTTTATGGTATTCACCGCCCCAATAAGTTTGAATATATTTTATTTTTAATGAAAATTAACGCTCAACGAGAGTCTGAAATTGATGAGAAATAGAGTAAACATCATACTTGACAACGAGAGGATAATGTCATATATATTTTTTGTATATGCATCAACAAAGATAACCAAATAACGATATCCATCCAAAGAAAAAAGGGGAGCAGGACCCCATACATCACTGAAAATTAATTCAAGTGGAGTAGAAATTTTGTGACTCGTAGGTTCTAAAGACAGAGCGATGATTTTCCTAAAGGACAACTTTGACATTCAAAATTAAGATGTTTGTTGTTACAAATAATCTTATTTTTCGATACTAACAATTGAAAAATACGAGACGTAGGATGACTTAGTCGACAATGCCATAAATCAGCAGAAACAGAAATGCAGGGAGACCAATAGGCTTGAGGAACTAACGTGACGGAAGACCTAGACAAAGAATAGAGACCATATTTACTCTGACCTAAGAGAAGGACTTCATTGGTGTTGAGATCTTTGACATAAAACATAAAAGGGTGAAATTCAAAATAAACATTGTTATCAAGACAAAGTTTCTGAACATAAAGCAAATGTTCTGTGATTATAGGAACATGAAGAACATTAGACAAGGTGAAATAATGATGAGGTGTATATATTTTGGTATGACCGATATGAGATATAGGAAGTCCCTTACCATCACCAACATGCAAATTATTGTTACTGAGATATGGTTCTAAAGCAGCCAAAGTTGCAAGGTCAGGTGTGACGTGTTGATTTGCACCAGTATCCAGAAACCCATTGACATTTCCTGTTGAGGAGAGATTACACAGTGCCTGATTTGCATTAGGATGCTATCCATAACCCTGGTGCTAGAGTTGAGGCCAGTGAGGGGTTGTATGGCCAAACATTTAGCACAATTGGCAGCGTGGATTCTGCCCCCTACTGCGTTGCAAATTGCCCTGCCAATTTCCTTGTCTGCTGCTACTGGTGGAGGAGCTGTGGAGGCTGCGAAAATCTAGTCTAGACACTACAGATCGGTTGCCTCTACTGCTAAACTAGTTGTGACGCCAGCCTCTATGGAAACAGCCTCTGTTGCGGCCAAAGTTTCCAAAGGTATGGCATTGAGAAACAAAGGCAGAAGGAGGTGTGTTGGGCGTAGGCAGCAGAGGAGCATTGATGGCAGCAGACCCCATGGATAGATGGGATGATTTGTGAATAAATTTATGCGTGAGGAGATGACTGTGAAGATCTGCATATGGTAGAGGTTCGGCCTTAGTAACAAGGCTTGTTACTAATTCTTTAAACTCTCCCTGAAGGCCACGAAACACATATAAGTTGAAATCCTCTAGTGAAACAGGCTGGCCAACAACGGCTAATTCATCAAACAAGGCCTTAGCTTTTTGCATAAATTGAGTTACCAATTCATCAACTTGTCGAAGATCTTGAAGAGAGCCATGAAGTTGCATAATACGAGAGTTTGATGTGGAAGCTAGAGCTTGCTCAAGTGTGCGCCAAGCAGAACATGAAGTCTGGCAGCCAATAACAAGATGTAGAACTTCCATGAATAGCGAGGAAAGTAGAGCACTCAGATTGAGTTGGTCATGTTGCTTCCAATGAAGAAAGAGTTGATTTACTTGAAGAAAGGTACCATCAGCAGCAAGAACATGTGGATAGGGGCAGGTGTTGGAGCCATCAATAAAGCTGAAAACTCCTTGACTTGGGAGATACAACATCATCTATATCCGTCACTAGAGATAATTGGTGTTTGTTAACTTGAGCGAGATGACTTGGTGAGTGTGGGAGAGGCAGATAATGGCAGCGACAGAGGCGGCAGAAAATGCATCAGAAGAAGGCTGCAATAGGGGAGTATTGTTGGGATTGAAGATGGTGTGAGCACCAGCTGTGGGTTGTGGCCACGGCAGAATAGAAGCAACAGAGGAGGATAAGGGTGCTGTGGCAGGGGAAGGAGCTGGCACTGTCGGTGCTGTAGAAGAAGAGGTAGCGGGCAGTTGTGATGAAGAGTCCATTGCAGAGAGAGAGGAGAGGAAGTGTTTTAGTTTATTTTGGGCTCTGATACCAAGTTGAGAATAATAGAATGACTTAGGTTGTGCCTTAGCCAACCTTTACTATTCATATATATGTGGCAGAATACGGTAGTAACCATAGGGATTATAGCATTAAAATAATCCTACATTAATTTCTTATTCAGATATATACATGCTACACATTATAATAAAGAAAAAATAAAAAAATTTAATATTTTATAAAAGTGCTTTTGAAACTAAAAAACAAATAGGGTTAGATAATCCATTTTAAATTGAAGAAATTAAACAACACAAAAAGTAACTTGAAATTAAGGGTCAACGGTTTTCTTTGTTATTACATCCATTTTGTAGAATGTTTTTTTGCTCATTTCTTTTTGTCTAGCTAACAATATTAGAATTGATTATTCATGTCGTATCTAACTATAAAAATATACTCCATCTCAAGCATCAGTTCCGTGGCACTTTTTGACTGGTGGTAGGCTCTTCTTGTTGCAGTGTCTATTGTAGTTTCTAGGAGTTATATTCTAGCCTTTACAATTTCTTGACCAGAAAGTGCTTTGCCCACTGTTTACATTATAAGAAATTTGTATCATGCTCTTGCCCTTAGTCCTATTATGAGAGTAGGAGTCTTTCCTCTGGCCGCCGGAGTGCTTCGTAGGCAGTGCTTTCTCTTAGTTTGAAGGAAGCATTCTAATGGTTTAACAATTATAAATCTTCACTGGCAACATATTTTTTTGCCGACCGAACCACGTTTCAACTTTCCAGGTTTAACGAGTTTAGGTCAACTGGAAATCATAGTAATAACATCAATTGGGTAAATCTTCCGACATATGTTAACTTTTTGGATCATCTTCTATAGCATTTCTTTATTGAAACTTAAACTGAGACAAAATATGTAGAGGAAAAACTTTGCACTGTATTTAAAGTAGCGGGAGGAGAGTCTTGTGCAAGTGAAAAGGCAATGAATGTCGTCAATGAAGTGAAATGAATAGCATAAAATTAAAGGTAAAGGTTGTTGCTAGCATTTCCATTCTATTAATTTCGACAATAAAGAAGGAATTAAATCCTTTTTTTCAAACTAATTAAGCAACTTTGTCTTTGTATTTTTCTGTTACACACCTTGTGGCACAAAATTAAAAGTATACCTATCATTAAAAGACACAATGCACTTAAAAAAACAAAAAACAAAAATAGTCACCTTGTGTTTGGTAGTTTAACAACAGTCTCAAAAAGAGCGAATGCCTAAGAGGTTTCACTGTCCAGCTCTAAAATAACTGAAAAATTACTTTGGGATTGTCGAAGGACAGAGAGGCAATGTCGAGCTTGAAGAAACCAACTCAGTTTTTTAATCAATCTGAAATTCTCTATACAAATGAAAATGCGGATTTTGGGTTTGTAGTTGTGTGGATTTTAGTGAATGGAACAAGTGTTGAAATCCCATAAACATATGTATAAAGAAGGGTGTTTGTTGAAAAAACAATTAGTCTTTGTATAAAGGAGTTAAGATGGAAGGTGTGTTGCGATGTCGCGGTCATATAAATTAATTATCCTAGTTTAAATAAACAAGATAGTATAGAGCAAGTAAGGGGTCAATTCCATGAAAAAGATTTAGTTCATATTTTTATGCTATACAACATGTAATGGAGGGATTTTGAGGTTATCTAAGCTATAAAAGAATAAAACAATCAAGCAAAATTAAATAAATCAGAAAACTATCGAGCGATAAACGTTGATTTCAAGTAAACATTCACCTATAAAAATCAGAACCGATCATTGAAACGAAAAACTAATTTATATTCTGAATCTTTATTTTTTTCTTAATATTAGTTAGTTAACCGATCCGCAATGTAACTAACCCTAACCAGTAAACAATCACAGTGTCCGTACTAATAATTTTATTCAATAGCACCCTTAAGAACTAGATAAATTGATTGATCTAGACAACATAACTGTCTGCAGTTCATGTTTGATTTTTTTGAATGTTCTCTCTAAGATTAATAACATAGATCCGCCACAATTATTAAACTCAGTTGCTTCACAAGTTTATATACCACAACTACAGTTTTGATATCAAACTTAGCAATAGATTGTTCATAATAATAACTTAGAATCCGCTCTATCAATTAAAATAAACAATCATAGGACATAAGCATAGAAAAACAAACATATTCATCGTATAAACTGAAAAAAAAATAAAATAAATCTTACAGTTCTTGAAATCTGAAGGTTTCTATCTTCTTGCAACCATGAAAAAGAATTTAGCCTTGCATGTCTATTGAAACACTAATCAAAAGGAAAGTATAATGCATGATTTCAGGTTTTTTAGAGGAAAGGGCATTTTTCTTCTCTTCTAGCCACCACCTCCTTTCCTTTCTCTCTTTCTTTTCATTTGATAGGAAACTCCAATCCTTTTTACCTACAAAATAGTCTTTACCTAGGTAGACAATTTACATTCAAGAGAAATGGCCTTATATAAAATCTTCTAGCTTTGACTTTGAACTTAAAAAGATTTAAATTGTCGAAATAAAGACTGGGATGTCGATTTGGATACTTTGGGAAATAATTTGAACTTGTTTCTTCACAAAACCTGTCTGCTGGCAAAATTCATGTTTCATCTTAGAAAACGCATATCTCTCTTATATGAGTTCCTTTTCTACTGAAATTAGGTAGACTAATATGTCTTTGAGTCAGGAATCCAACAAAATTAAGTTTGCATCAAATCGACTTCTCTAGCTCAAGTTATTCAAGTTAGAATGGTTGAATATCAACACTGGCAGAATGCGAGATCTGTTTTTGAGGGCTTCGATTTCCGTGCTATTTCTTCTTTTATTTTTCTTGCCATATAGAAAGGTATGGATGTTAGTTTTTTAATACCACTGGAATCACTTTATTGTGACTTCTAGAACTCAAGCTTTGCACAAAACATCGATCGGAGATCAAATTTGTTGATTATCTCAAATTTCCATCGTTTTGAATCTTACATCCAAAAGTGATTTCAAAACATAAAACAAAGAATATCAAGGTATTTTATATATAAACCATAGGCAAAATACTAGGTAAATATGAATAAAACTATCAAATAAAATGGTTGGTGTCATTATTTGTGCAAATAAAGGGATTCTAGCGAAGCACGACAGTAGGTTTGTTGAGGTAAATTAACAGAAAAATTACCTAATCTTGGTCCAGTTCAGAGGGACGATGGTGCTTGCTTGGTGTACCATGTGTTTCTAAAATGGTAGATGGACCACGATCAAGTAATTTAGAGTCAGTTAGAGGATTAGCTGCAGCAACTGATTCGGAGCTGAGAATTAAAACAAAAAGGCCATTAGTTTTGTATGTGCCTCGCTTAAGCAAGTGAAAGAACTGGTATTTTTTAAAATGAAAAGCAACGTCTTTTAAATGACAGAAAAGAGGTGGTTGTAACCTTTGAGGAGGTGTTTCATCTTCGAAGAGTAGCTGTCTTTTTGCTTGTAATGGCAGAGTATTGATGACAGCTAGGTGGTTGCATTGGCAAGAGTTGTGGTTGCTGCAAAAAAGCAGCATCAGCTCTAGATGGTGCAATGGGTGCATGAGTTGTTGAGTCCAATGAAGAAGAGGCTTTATAGGATGATTGAACTGCTGAATCAGCTAGTGCAACGTCAATAGCATGCAAGTCTAGTTCAGCAGGTAGATGTGGAACTTCGGCAGTCATATTTTCATAAAAAACATTGGTGATAATAATGTCACAATGGTTGATGACAACTGACCGAAAAGCTCCAAACCTATGCTGAAAAATCTTGACCTTGTTTAATTTGTCAATCATGTTAGGTGGAATGCAATCAACAAATCCTTTGTCACAGGGATAATTGTGGGTGGAGGAACCAAAGAAATTTTTAGCAATTTTCCCAACCAGTATAAAGATCACGACAACATCATTGCCATCACTAACCACACAATCAACTCTAAACCTGAGTAAATGTTTAAATGTGAGATGAATAAATAGAAGGCATGGCTGAAACTATGAAAGTATGCGCAGCAACAAAAAAAATCTTAACCATGGAACTAGTGCTACTTCATTGTGTTCAATACATCCAAACATTGTGCCTTTCTCAGACAAAGATTTTGAGCATTGGGGGCAACTTTGATACCACCAACCTCTATGAAGATCATAGTTAGTTATTGAAGCTTTGCAAGTAAATCTTTCGTTCTACACATCATTAAAACACATTATAGTTAGATGTGCATTTATGAAGAGCACAATTAATGTTGAAAGAAAGACAAAGCATAGGAACTAAAGTGGAGTTTATTGTTGACATGTCTTGTGGTGATATGGATCCATACAAATAATCTCTTTGATTGTTTTTTTTGTTTTCATTTATTTGTTCTACGATGGATCAAATAGCGTTTCTTGAAGCAAATAGCTGCTGGACCTTAATAGGGAGGTGGTCATAGCTAAGAATAAAAGAAGTTAATGCTTGAGTTGAAACACCAGGAGTTAATTAATCTAATAATATAAGTGAAGTAATAAGAAAAGAGAAGGAGTTGGCTTACTGATGATTATATGGAAGAATCTCAGGATTATCTGGGTTGAAATACCATAAGAACACAACAGTGCTAGTGAGATTTAGTTTTCCTTGTAGTAAAAGGAAGCAAATAGAAGAAAATGATCCAAAAGTCAGTTCCACCATAATAGGAAGAAGACATGAATGTTAGAATGAAAAAACATAAAAAGATCTGAAAAGAAGATGTACAAAATTGCAATAGTATTTTCAAAATTTAGTTAAATGACAATGGTAAGAACGTGCAAACTCAAGGGACAATGTTTGATGAGGGAAACCTTGAAACTCGGTTACGTAAAAGCCAACAGAAGCAACAATAACTTGATATGCTTGCCTGCGCAACACAGAATCATCGAACTTCTAGCAACGTCAGCCCAAAGAGTTATTTTAAGCTCGTCGATCGCCCCTGTACGAAGGATGAAAAGAAATTGGTAAAGCTATTAAAGTTGTTGAAGACTAAACAACCTGATCGATGTTTTTGAGGATAAACTTTCTCTTGTCTGTCACGTCCTTCCCTCTAACTAACACTTGATCAATGGTTGATAAATTGGCACTCAACAAACGCCAGAAACTGATGAAAAATATTAAAAACATCAAACTTAGCAACCAAAGGATAAAACAAGATAAACTTTGTATGGGCATCCATAAAGATAACAAAATAGCAAAAACTATCAGAAGACAACATAGGAAAGGGACCCCAAACATCACTAAAAATCAAGTCAAGTGTAGCTCGAGTTTTATGACCCATAGTTTTTAGAGTTATTCGAGACGACTTGCCTAGAGGGCACACAGGACAACTAAAATTAAATTGATTTAACGTACATGACACCCTTTTATTTTCACCAAAAAAAATATAGAATACATGGACTAGGATGCACAAGTCGACGATGTCGGACATTAGCGGAAGTAGGGAAACATGTAGATGAGAAAACTTGAGGCAATGATGTTGCAGACAACTCAGAAAAAAATATATAAATCATCTCTACTCCGACCGGAAAGGAGCACTTCCTTTGTCATGAGATCCTTAACATAAAAGAGAAAATAATGAAATTCAAAAAAGACGTTATTCTCAAGAAAAAACTTTTGAACAGATAGCAGAGGTTTTGTAATGTTAAGAATATGTAAAATATTAGATAAAGTAAACGTGTTGTTGGGTGAACGAATTTTAGAATGAGCAATATTCAAAATAACAAGGCCCTTACCATCACCAATATGCAGATGATCATTACCAAGGTAAGGTTCTGAACTCGTCATACTGGTAAGATTCGATGTTACATGATGATTTGCACATGCATCAGGAAACCAAGTAACAAGAGTAGTTGTAGGGGCTTTATTAAATGCGAGATTGGCATTGACTTGGAGAGGATGAGTACCAACTAAGAACACTGTTGAGTAGTATGTCCATATTCATAACACAACTGACACTTTACATTGCGATTATACCCACCAAAACGGTTACCTTGCTGCCCAAAATTTCTTATTGTCCAAGAGGGAGAACCAGAGGAGAACTGGTTTCCCTATTGTCCAAATTGTTGACTTGAAGTATAACTATGAGTGCTGAAGTTCTTGGCTGAGCCATTGCCATGATAAGAATTGTTGCGATTGTTGTGTCTCCAACCCCTAAAAAAACAACCATGTCTACCAATATTGAAACTAGAGTGATGTTGCACAAAAAATGCAGCTGGCTGCTGCGTTAGAGTTGGTAACAGAGGAGCTGTTACAGCAGGTTAGAGAGTAGCTTTGTGGAGAAAATCATGTGTAAGAAGACTACTATAAAGATCAATGTAGGAGATGGGATCAACCTTAGAGGACAAGTTGGTGACAAGATCCTTAAAGTCGCTGCGTAACCCCCGAAACACATAGAGGTTGAATTCTGTCATGGAGATCGGCCTGCCAGCTGCAACAAGTTCATCAAACAAGGCCTTTGCCTTCTACAAGTAGATGCTGGCAGAATCATCATTCTAGCGCGTAAATCTTTGAGTGAACCGTGAAGTTGCATAATCCACGAATTAGAAGGAGAGGCAAGAGCTATTTCCAGCTTACTCCAGATATCATGGGAGGAGTTACAATCCACCAAATGCAGGACTTCCACCGAGAGAGAGGATACAAGGGCGCTCTGATTAAGTGATCTTGCGGCTTCCATGATAAGCATGCAGGATTGACAGAGGGTGAAGATGTCGCAGCAAATGCCAGATGAGGAGGACATGGTGATGTGCCATCAACAAAGACGTACATGCCTTGCCTTAAAAGAAATGGTTTCATCTGTATTCTCCAATACAAAAAATTAGTGTTGGAGAGCTTTAAAAAAATTACCTGCTGTGTATGAGGAAGAGGTATGATGGCAGCAATAGGAGTGGATGCATCATAGGTGGCAGAGAAAGAAGACTGAAGTGTTGATGCAACGGCAACAGAGTGTTAAAGTTCTTGATTGTCCATAGGGCAAAGACAGGAGAAAGAAGGCTGCTGGATGATGTACTGCTCTGATACCAAGTTAAGATTAATTAAGAGATAGTATTTTGTATAATTTTGATTGATTGTCAATAAAAACAACCATCCCTTTGTATTTATATTTTTAGGGTTGTATACAATACAATGATAGAATGTACTACATATGATAACTATTTCTGTATAATGGTATTTACATATATAGGGTTTGTTTCCTTAATATGGCAATCATGGCAATGGCTCAGCCCAGAACTTCAGCGCTCACAATTATGCTTCAGATCAGCAATTTGGACAACAGGAAACCGGTTCTCTTCTGGTTCTCCCTCCCTCACAGTTCCGATCTTCACATATGCCAGCTCCAATGTTTTCTGTGCGGAGAAGTTGGTGAAAAAAATAAATAAAGAAGAAGAAGAGGAGGAGTTGACACCTGCAATTCACTCTTTTAAAGCTAAAATTTAAAGTTATCTGAAACGAAAAAGAGGAATGACATTTTGTTTATCATTCAGAGCTCAGCTGTTAAATGTTAGTGCTTTCACGGAATATTATATGTTTCGCCATTGCAGCAGGTACGGGTTTAGAATCAAATCATCATTTGATGTTCGATAGCTACATAAGCACAAATTGTTTACCCAAAATTGAACAATTCTAACTCAATTCATAGACAGAGCCTTAGTTTTACTGGGATCTGCAAGGATCATCATCGGCCATCACCGGCCAATCCTCCTTCCTCCTAAAAGAGGATGTCACTGTTTGTGACTTAAATGACTTGGGTCAAATTTCTTTGTACCTGTAGTTGGATAAATTCAGGGCAGATTTTTTTAAAAAGAAAAAAATTATGGAGTGGATTTGTTCAACTTGAAAGGTCATATCGAGTGGCGTTTTAATAAAGTTTGGTTCAGGCAATTAAGAGTAGATTTATTCAATTTTAGGCATTATATTGATTCACTTGGTCAACGTATAGCTATATACGAATGATGCAAGTGTATTAATAAAATAAGAGCAATACAACGCTCAGCAATTTATTAATTCTTTTAAAAAAAAATTAAAACGCTTTCAAATCTCATTCTAAACTTCCACAATAGTTTTATAATATTTAAGAGTATACGAAATATTTTTTTTCTAATTCATCAAAAATGATTAATGCTTTCTTAATTATTCGAATATCTTTATATAGTTTGTGTTATATCCAATATTTTCATATAATTTGGTGATCTAAAATCTAATAATTACTCATATAATTATCATATGAGTCTTTTCATTTGAAATCTTTCTATATAAAATCTTTATGCACGTTAGTTTAGAGTACTTATATTTTAACAAATATTTGTATATTAATTTTAAATATTTTTATAAGAACAATTATTTTTTTTCAAAAAAAAACATAATATGTCTATGAACATTTAATATAAAAGAAATCCTTATAATTATAAAATAATTATTTTTCATGAATATATGTATTCAATTGAGTACAAAACATATACATTAACACCTCCTCCGGAATGAGGCAATGCTATATTGTTGGTGTTGCCTTTTGTCAGGCATTAGGTTATTTATTTATTTATTTTTATCACTTTACACCAAAAAGAAAAAGTAAGTATAACATTACTGGAATTTGATATACTCGAATCCTACTTTCTAAACATAGAATTAAAATCAAACTAAGAGAAGACAATTCAAAATGTTTCGAGGATTCCTAATCACTGCATTGGTCATGTGTCAGTATTAAGGGTAGGTCCTTTACTCTTCCTAACTCAGTGTATATTCTAGGTTTCATATTACTTTATGATGCAAGAAATCAAGATTTACCTATCGTTCAAAAGGATAATACGCAGTCATTTACGATCTCTTCACAAACAAGAATATTTTGGTTTACTCATCGGCAGCTTGATTTTCCACCGGCGGCAGCCAGTAACCAGTAGGATAGCAGAATGGATACATGGCCATAAGAGTTATCTTCACTCTTGGAGGCAAAGGCAAGTGGGCGATTTTCATTTATCTTGAAATTTTAAAAGATTATTGTCAACGGGCCACCAAATATATACAAGAACAAGAACTGTT
>Ga0325402_1000232_pt1 | contig 33536 bp, 14 predicted proteins | sample PopdelMetagenome_22_FD_207212 | JGI IMG/M metagenome (GOLD analysis project Ga0325402, IMG submission 207212) | Populus deltoides microbial communities from Bellville, Georgia, United States - Xylem-PdKOR-R3 | ecosystem: Host-associated > Plants > Phyllosphere > Stem > Wood/Secondary xylem... | reverse complement strand
GACTAACCCCTCAGGCCCTGAAATTAACGATCATGTAAGCTTCCAGTGACCCTGAAGTTTGTAAGACTCAAACCAGTAATCTTTAGAAAAAAAACCTAAAATCTTACTAGTTGAGTTACACCTCTCAGTATATACTCACTATATATTAACATTACACGTGTGTGTTACTTAAATAATGAAGATGAATATTCAAATTTTTTATTTGAAAATAATAAATAAAATATAAATATTTATTTGGAAATAGATATAGGCATGGATATAGTAAGTTCTCAACCCTTGTTATCCTAAGAAAAAGCTCCATCTCCACCTCTCTTGTGATTCCAAGATTGAGCTGGGAAATGAAGATGATCTCCAGAGAGAGCTCTAAAAATTGATTCTAGTAAAAAGATTTTTTTTCTCCCCTTGGAGAAGAAAGCGAGCTTCTCTCCCAACAAAATTAGAGGATGACTGGGAGTAGAATAATGATATTTTTTAAAAAAAATAAAATTAATATATTAAAATAATATTTTTATTTTAAAAAAATATTTTTAATATTAGTACATAAAAACGATTTTAAAATATAAAAATATAAAAAAAATTAATTTTAAGTAAAAAATTCAAAATCTTACGAAACAGTAGCACCGCCCAACCAAATACTTTCTAAAACAAGAGGGGAAATACTTTCTGACTTTTAACATTACGTTAAAATTGAAACAAGATGATTTTAAATTTCAATGTGATATGATAATTTGTTCATGTAACTTAATTTTAATGAGTTTGTGCCGAGTGGTAGGTATTGCTAGCTAGAATACTGGAGGGTTTTCTTTTTCCAAGGAATCACAGCTTCATCAAGTACTATTTTGGTAAGAATTTGGTGCTGATAGGCCTTCGATGGTAAAGTTTTCAAATCAGTTTTTGGAACAAAGTTAATTAATAATAACTGGAAAGGGCCAAGGAACATGATGGGTGCTGAATCCCATGAATCTCCAATTCCTATGTATGCATAGAACAGATCACTTGTGTTAAAAACGTAAGAGAGTCAAAGGGAACTGCCTGGTTTCACGAAACAAAAGGCAAAGAAGCCTGATAGAATTCTACACAAAGCCGAATTCCTTGCCCCCTTGCCTTTGTTGCTCTTTCACATCTGGCTTCTCTGCAACTATACTGCAAAACGATTGCTTTAGCTAGAAACACGTTTTGGCAAATTAACACTACTCAGCCTTCAAAGCTAAAAGTCAAGAAAAAATATGAATAATTAATCCTAAAAGATATAATTAAACTGGTTAAATTCTAGATTTGTTTTCTAGAAATCACTAGTTCGAATCCCACAAACTTCAGAATCACTTAATATTTATATGGTTGTTAATTTTAAAACAGATAAAATTAATTAAAATATATACAAACTAATATAGACACTCATGCTAATAAAAAAAACATGTTGGTGTATTTCATCCCGGTTTAATGCCGTGCTATTAAATATTAGTAGTCGAAGAAGGTTTTTCGAGGGAGCGTGAAAGTAATGAAGAAGGTCATTCTGCATCGAAGATCATGAAAATCCCCCGTTCATACTTCATGCCTGTTTTCTCTCGAAGCCTATGCGCTTCGCCAATTTTCATTTTAGTTCCTAGAATTTTGGGTGAAAGTTATTTTGGTCCTTAAACTTAGTATTTTCTTGCATGTTAGTTCTCAAATTGAAAGATTTGTGTCCTCGATTTTTTGAAAAATATATTTTCATCCCTGAGTAAAAAAATTGAATTGGTCCTTCCTTGTATATCAAAAATTTTTAGAAAAAAACTGGCTGGTATTAGCATAGAACGATGTGATGCCCATACCAGAAAGTCATGTTATTGAAATATGTTAGTCGGTGTGCCCACGTGATGTTGCAGGTAGTTTTTAAAATCTAATTTTATTTAATTCTAAGATAATTAAACATAGTTATTTGTAAAAGAAAGCAACGGTCAAGATGAAGATTCTAGAAAGGAAAAAAAAAATTTGGGAAACTTTTATTTTTCTCATCCAAGTATATATATATATATAACATGTTGTTTTTATTAGCAAAAATTTTTTGAAAAAAAAACTAAAAGCAATTCAAATAAATATTCACAAAGATTTTAATAAATTAATTTTAAAAAAAAACATATCTCTCCAATAAAAACTCTATGTCATTGCATAGAAGTATTGTATTATAAATAAAGACTTATCTTGATTTGAAAAGTAAGTTTTAATATATAAAAAAAAAAAAACATGGCTCAATAATTCCGGTGTGGTTTTAGGAAAAAAAAATATAATAATTAATCTAAAAAATTATGTAAGGAACTTATAATAAGAAATTAACAAATAGATATCTTATTCTTGTTGAATATTTATTTATGAGAAAAAAATTAAATTTTATATATTAAGTTTAGATATAATAATTCACGAAATAATTGACATTTTGACAATTGTCTTATTCATTCCGTCTGAATGATATATGGAATCTGTACAAATGGAATCGACATTTTTTATGGTCTCAGTCTCATAGCGTTGCGCTCTCTACCCCATTATCAGAAACTGGGATCATACGAGTCTCTCCCAGATCTTCCCTTTCTGCCAAGGTCCTTGTTTCTCAAAAGAGAAGCAGAAAGTGTTTCAGAGCATCCCTCATCCAATCATACCGGCAGCATTCAAATGCTTCGTTTACAGTAAGCTGCAACAGACGAAATTTTAAAAAAAAAAGTACATATAGATGAGGAATCATTGTAAGTTCTCATATTTCCATTACAAGTTCACGAGAAACACTAACCCATTTTCTATTGTAACTAGCCTGTCCTGGCCACTGGTCAAGCTCCTCGGTCACCTGTAGCGCAAACATGTAGCCTCGACAACCTCCTGCCAAGCTGCAGCTATTCTGGCTGCTCTTGCTTCGGAACTCCCAAACTCCCAATGGGTTTTCCTGTAGTAAACATAAACCAGCTTTCATTTTGATGCATGCCTGGAGTTGTAACCTCCTGGATGTATATATACCAGTCAGAGGAGTGAGATTTCCATCACAAATTCGTCAACCGGCCTCTCAATAAATAGGTATTAATCATTTGTTTATACATGATTCCAGCAAACCATATGCAATCAATCATCTGATCTGGGCTCTTAAAAGAGGGTGTACTATCCTACTAATAACAAATTTGAGAGCATAAGAAACTGAAATCTAGTAGCTTCATGGAAGAAGTTTTGCCTCGGACAATTAAGTATCTCAAGTCTTTCACAGTAACTTTACCGTGCCTCTCAGAGTAATACATATTTAACAGGGTAATACGGTAAGATGTTTATATGCAGCATTTGGATTATTTCACATACAAGATGAGGGAATCAAGGCAAGTCTTCTACCTGAAATGTATTCGTTTCCTTTATAATTAACAGCAAGCTGTTCTTTTTACTCAAAGAAGCCGATGTGTCCGATGAAACTGAATTGATCAACACCGACAGATGTGGGAAATAAGTTCTATCCTGACTTGATCCCAGCAATCCAAACTAAATCCAGGGCTTAAAGGCAACATGGAAGGACATGATCTTAATGGTTAAACATCTCAAGAAGTAGTTCTCATTGGAAAGAAATAAGAGCAACTAGATAGAAATATGTTGAAACCACCCCAATTAGACGATTAAATGAATATTTTTCATTTGATGATAACAAAGCATTTGAAACAGAAGAATTGTGCCTCTCACAGGGAAAAGAGACCTACACCAAGAATTCCTTTCACTCCAGCTTCCTCGATGGCCTCACGACATGCAGCTTCGCCAAGGGTCTCATCATTCTCCCATCCACCCTGGTAATAGATAGATGAGATCAGAATTAATGACTCTGAAAATTACGTTGACAATACAATCCATGCAGATTACAAATGTGAAAATTGTTATCTCAATTATCGAATATAAAAAGGAAGAAGATATGTACTTTTGGGAACACAAGATCACTACGATTTGGTGTCGAGATCATGAGGATAAGAACCCTGTCCTCCCCATTGCAGCCTTGATCCTCGACATTCTTGTCAAGTTTGTAAGGAATGCACCTTGTTTTTCATAGAGCAATCAGAATGGAGCGATGAAAGAAAATAGCAGTAGAAAAAAAGTAAGATCTAACATTTTCGTAAAAAGCTGACTAACAGAAGAAGCACACACTGATCTTAAAGCGCCATGTGTCAAGTAGTCCACCAAGTCAATTGTCAATATCAATGTGATTCTGTGAACAACATGACAGCAAAGCTACTATGATTCCCAAACTGTTCAGATTCCAGAAAGTTCATAATTTAAGGGGGGATCTGTCACTAAGCTTGAGAATTTTGTTAGGCAGACAGAAGCTTCCCAGAAAGATATATTTTTAATCAGCCCTTAATGTCACTTATTGAAACGAAAAACTTTTTCCTTTTATGAAGAAATCATTCTTCATGACTAAACTAGCAGAATCTTTCGCATCATATAGCTTTCCTACTAAAATCAGTGCTGCATACAAGGACAAGGTAGCTCTAGTCAAAAATATATATATATACCCTTCACTGAAAGTCTTTCACAGCACAGAAGAATGATTTGGACAGCCATCTGAGCAAGTAAGAGAGGCTTCTTGTCTGTCCATTGTATATGAGTATCACGATTTGGATTTTGGAAGAAGAAGATAGCCACGTAATTCTATAATGATTAACATTCTTCAACCAAAGACTTGCACAACAACAGAGTAAAGAGGAGTCGATGCTTGGAGTCCAGGTCTATTTATATGTTTATCAACAAAATTTTACGTAAAGAATCTGCTTAATTACACCATAATAACAGTATTAACATCGCTTCTTCTAAAGAAAAGACAAAATCATCACAGACAAGCCCCAGAGTTGAACTTCCTATAAACACATTAAAATATTCGTTTCTTTAAAAACTTTTCGAACGCGGTAATTAGCCTGGATTATGCACACAAAAAACGTTAGACCAAAACAAAAAATAAAAATTAACATGAAAGATGAAACAGATTTAAAGAAAAAGTTCTCATACCCGGCTACAAGCCTAAACTGATCAACGTAACGTTGTCTGTGTCTTCCTGTTCTTGCTAACAAAGTAGACATGATATATCCTTAACTTCAGTTTATCTAACAGTAGTAAAGATAGCAGCACAGAAGATGAAAAGAAGCAGGAGCTAGTAACAAGTTCAAGTGCTGCATAAAATGCTTGTCTTGCCCTTTTCCTTTTAATGGTGGAAGAACTAGTACCTGTTTGTAGCAACCAAGGATTAAAACAAAAAACAAAAGGTAGAGGTTGACACTGACGAGGATATATGAGAGAAGTAAGCTAAATGAAAGAGATTAAGGGTGTTTATAAAGGGAGAGTACGTAGCCGCGCAGTCAATAATGGCAACTGAAAAACTGAACGTTTCGACGTATCAAACAAGTTGCTCAACATGGAGTTGTTGGCTCTGCTCCTTCAGGGAAATAGGGGTTTGTGCATTCTCGTTAGACTCAAATAGCAAAAGGGAAAGGCTCGCAGGCTTCTTCAGGGGAAGAGATCAACTCTGCCCTCTGGTCGCTGTTTATTACTAGTAAATTGCTAGATAGTGCTGTTGTGTGGTAACTGCATGACTAGGACTTGGAAAAAGAAAACAGCGATCCCTTTATATCACCTGATTTTGACATTTTTGTTTTTCCTTTCATTTATCGGTCATGAAAATAAGAAGGATTTAATTTACTCTGTTGAATTATCTTTGCCTTGACGATTGTTGTTAGCTAACTTCAAGATCACGTCCAAGAAAACCCAATGAAGCTCTTATTGGTGAGAAACAAGAACTTTGGATGGAGCTTCTATTGTATGATGAAGATGTACATGTTGTTTTGTTTCTCAAGAGGCTCAATATGAATTGGATTTACATCCTTCGAATTTCACTATCTATTTTGAATTAATTAAATTATTAAAAAAATATTAAATAATTATATTTTTACCATTTTTATCATATAATTAAAATTAAAATAACATCCTTGATAGTTAAGTTTTCAATAAATCTAGAGAGACACAGAAAATCTTAATCCATTTTCTTTTTATCAGGCAGTATATTTATACGCGAATCTATAACATAGCATGTAGCATAAAAAGAAACTAGGATTTCTCAACCTTTAAAATTATAATTCTAAACTGTAGAAAAAATCTCCTAGCTTCTAAAAATATTTGAAATTCAATAATAATAATAATCTTATCCTAAAAATAACATATAAAATTGTTTAAACATAGTTTAAACCAATCTTGTTAGAAAAATATAAACCAAATAAAATTTTGGTACCTATTTAAAAAAAATACTATGGGTATGAGTAATTTTAGTCAATTACGATCGATTTTAATCAACCATGATTTATTGGTCTATCAAAGTCGATTTTGATCGATGTGTCTTAGGCATGATTAAAATTTTTTCTTGATTTTTTTATTTTTCATATATATTATCAATGTTCCACGCCAATGTGCAGTCTCTCACTTGGGTTTTCAATAATGTACCATATTAGTTATTTCTCCTACCATCTCCATCTTTCCATCCTTGAGCTTTATACAAAATAGAGTCAAGAAGTCGGAATAAATTAATAAAACGGCTCAAGTGCTGGGATGCTGTGGTGAATGGAACAATATATGACCACAAACACTACAGATGATGCAATAGTGGACCGCATAAATCACCCTCATGGGAGGAAAAATTAAATAATGCAAATTCTTATTAAAAAAATAACAATAAAAGAACAAAATGAACTTCACTTTGCGGTGAGGAGGAGACGACAAAAAACTATGGATAGATGGGTGGCTCCCTCCAACCCCAACCACCAGCCTCGAGAGGCATAAGACGTAAGCACTTATCCAATCCAACAGTTAATTTATACATTAGCTCAAAAGCATGTCAGGCGGCCACATCAGCTTACTGTCGTCTAGACATCCATTCCATGTCAAGTAAATAGAAGTCAAAGACGTCATATAAATATCTTAAATTTAGTACAAGTTCCTCCAAATTTGAATAACTGTCAAAGACTAATATTTTATGTCCCAATCTTTAATTTAACATTTTTTTTATATCTAAGTTAATATTTGGATTTACTTTCTGGTCGGCTCCACAGACATTATATTCTTGCATCCTCTCTCCAAGAATATTACATCTACTTCTTACCATGAATTTATTCGAATCAACTTCACATTATTACCAAAACTCTAAGATGCGTTGGCAAATAGTTGTATAAATAGGGCTCTATTTGTTTGCAGGAAAGTTGTTTTTTTGAAAAATAAATTCCGGAAAAAGTGAATTCCGGGAAAGTATTTTCCGATGTTTGGTAGTGTTATGGAAAATAAACTGGAAAACACTTTCCAGTGTTTGGTTATGTTATGGAAAATGAACTGGAAAATAATTTATTAATGAATTAATTTTTTTTAAGTTTATCTAATAATTATAAAATATTAATATAAATATTTAATCACTTACAATAAAAGAATGAAATCTAAAAAGTATAATGATGAATTTTTTTTTATTATATCTTATATTTATACATAACTTATTTTATAAAATATAACTATATATGTCATATCATATTATAGAGAAATAAGCTTGTGAAATATTTTTTAAGTTAAACTTATTAATATATATTTTTTCATTTTTAAAAGCTTAAAATAAGTTTTTTTTATATGAAGAAAGTCAAATTAGTTTATGGTAAGAGTTATATATTTGGGTTTTTTTTTTTATATGAAGAATTCTCTCATTCCACTGTCATTCCCCTCTCATTCCGGTTTCTCACAAATTCACCTCATTCCCCTCTCATTCAACTGTCATTCCCCTCATTCGGTTTCCCCTCATTTCCCCTGTCATTCCCCTATCATTCCCCAGTTCATTCGGTTTCCCCTAATTTCCCCTCATTCCCCTCTCATTCCACTGTCATTTGGTTTCCCCTCATTCCCCTCATTCTGTTTCTCAAATTCCCCTGTCAATCCCCTGGGTTTCCCCTCATTCAGTTTCCCCTCCTGCATACCCAGTTCTCTCTCGGTTGTTCTCTCGTGGCTGTTCTCTCTCGGCTCTCTTTCTCTTCCCTTGTTCTCTCTCGATTCTCTCTCGCCATTCCCCTGTTCTCTGAAGAAGCAGGACAACATCACAGATTCAAGGGGCAAGGGGCAGGAGGGCTAGACCTCAAGGATCTGCTCCTCATTCCCAGTTCTCATCCCTCTCTCCCCCGGCAGTTTCCCCTCCTGTTTGCGTCTCTCTTTTTGTTCTGGATCCGGTGACGGGGAAACAGGGTAGGGACTGGTTGGGGAAGCCGCCGAATGTGCAAGAAAAATTATGTGTTTTTATGGCTTGCTTGTGATGAATTTGGCTGGGTTTTTCTGTGAACTTGTTTGAATGTGACAAGGAGATGAAGAATAAAACTGGGTATGGGAAAACAATTGACAGGCAGCTTCCCCAACCATAATGGATTATTTGCACAGCAAATACAAATACATAGAAATAGTTTTTTTCAGAACAGACAACAAATTAAACAAGATCAAGGATTTTTTGCTATAATTCTTACAGATCTAAAAAATACAAAGAAGATAAAAACATAAAGAGAAATAATAGAGAAATTTGAGGGAAAAAATATCTGAAATGTAAGTGTGATTCTCCAGAACTTCTTTGCTTTTCAACTGTTTTCGGAAAGAGACACAGAGAGGGGAAAGATGTGTTTTATCAGTAAAGGAAAGTGTTTTCCTTTTGACAAGGAAAGGAAAACACTTTCCTGCGGGTAAAGACAGTTTTTTTATTGACCGGAATTAACTTTCCTTTGACTAATTTTCTGGATGGTTGCCAAACATAAAAAAATAAAGAAAATGAATTTCTGAAATTTGATTTCCCTGAAACAAACAAGGCCTGGATATAAAAAAACTATTCATTACTATAATAAAATTACAATTTTATCCTTGAATGAAAAAAATAAGAAGTCTTTGTTGTGGGGAGGGGGGGTCATTTGGTTGTTTCCAATGGTTCATTGATCATTAAAGTATTGTCCTAGATGTAGGTATTTTTTTTACTTTTTTATAATAGTAAAATAACTAATATACCCCCAAATAAAAAAAAAAAGGAATTGTTGACTAAAGGTATTTATATCTTTTACTTTTTAGAATATAGTATAAGGATATTTTTGCCCTTGAAATAAAAATAATTAAGACATTAATCCATGGGAGTTTTCATCCTTTCACATAGGTATTTTTTTTTGTTGATTTTAGATTCATGAATGATATTTTTGTTTTTTACGTTGAATAATTGATTTTTATATTCAAAAAGTTAATGGCGTATATTCTTCTATGTATTAGGGAGTGGGTGATGCTTACACCCTTTGGGTGGTGCTGGCAGCGCCTCTCGGTAACCAAACATACCATTCCATTATGTCGTTGGAGGCTCCTACACGTCCTCTTCCTTGTGTGATGAGTGATGGTGGCAAATGGATAGTTTATCATAGATAGTCATTTTTTTTTCTTTGCTCTCTCCTCTTAGAAAAAATACATGATGATCCTCTTTATTTTTTAATATTTTAATTTCAGTTTTTATTTTTTTTATTTTTATTTTTTTTCTTTGGGACTTTTGTTAAAGTTTTATTGGTTTTCAATTTCATCCTTCAATCAAAATTTAGCCTTTTTTATTTTTATTTTATTCAATTTTGTACTTTCAATATTTCTTTTCAAGTTATCATGATCTTTTTAATTATAAAAAAAAAATTTACTATCATTGTCTTTTTATCATCTAATTAAAAGTAGAATCAACTTGTTAAATCCAATAAGACTTGTAAACCAGGATATTTGTTTTTTTGATTTTTTTTAAATGCATTTGTGACTCCTATACCATTGCTGTCTTTTTTTTTATTATTGTTCTAATTGCGGTTTTATTTTATTTGGTGCCTTTTTCTAATATGTGTTTTCTTAAAATAATTTTTTTAATTTATGTTTTAATTAATATCCATCTTCTATGATTTTTTATTTTGTTTATTTAACCTTTTTTAATACAGGTTTTTTAAAAATAAATTTGTAAGTATTTAATTTTTGAAAATATTATTATTATTATTCATCTAATTTTTTTATTTTTATATAAATAAACTTTATTTTTAAAAATAAAAAATATTTATTTTTAAATAATATTTTTAATATGTACAGTCTTACATTTTTTTTATTCAATCGGTTTCATGTGTTTTTATTTCTATTAACTTTTTATTAAATAAAAATTTAATTTTGATAAAAAAGTTCAGTAAATAAATTGAATAAACATTTCATATCGTAGAATCAAATATCCTTATCTGTTTTTATTTCTCAATTTTTTCAGTTTTACTTCTAATTATTGTTAATAATTTATTTATTTATTTATAAATAATTATCAGTTTATTTAATTAGATACTTGTATAAATTTTATTTATTTAGATATAGATTTTATATATATATAAAAATGTATCTCCACACATCTAAGTTTTTTTTTTAAATAAAAATAATTAATATGAACGGGTTAAATAACTGGTTACATTCAAAGCGTTAATAGGGGGTCAACTTTTTCCACACATGAGACGGGAGAGAAGTGCAAATATTCCAAACACGAGGGAATTCTGGGGGTCCGTGCCCTTGTCCACATCTAATCAATCACAACTTGTAAGAAGGTCCAATCGAATATTCCAAACATCGAAATGAAGGAAGATACCATCTAGGTCCAATCGAGAATAACCTGGCCCAAACTACAAAGCGTACCCATTATTTTAGATGAGGCCTCACTTCTACGCATACGGCACAGAACTCTGGTTATCCGTCCGCAAAATGCTAGTCTGAGAGACAGCATACCCAAGCCGATCAGGAAAAGAGTTTTTTTTTCCCTTTACGCCACTGGATTCATCGCCAGGGCTTTGGGTTTGGATACAACCATAGTTTTACAATGGCAGTAGCATAAAAGTAACCAGAGCACACATGCAAAACTAGAGATACCATCTGTTTTAAAACAAGGATGGAACGCTCAAAAAGTTGAAAAAGAAAATAAATAAGTAAATTCACTGAGGGCTGCTGTTCAAAACCATGGATACAAATCAAAGTAAATCGAACATTGATTTGGACAATAAGAAAAAAAAATTACATTTTGAAAATGGAAGCAGAAACTGCGCAAGTTATTATTGAAATCACATTTTGTTGAACCAAGCAGAAACAAACACATCAGGCAAAAACAGCATTGATTTGGACAATAAGAAAAAAAAATTACAAATCAGAAATACAATTGCCAAGTACCACACACAGCATGCATTTTGATGGATAAAAGAAACTATAAGCTGCTGCAAAATACTAAGATATTCACGAGAATTCTACTACTTGAGAGAGGACATTTTTTTTGTCTACTCAGATCGTGATCAATGCTCTTCCTTTATCATGTATAGCTTTCCTCCTACATGGAATGCATTCGTTTTTTAAACAGGTTCTATGGGATTTCACCATGGAAGGATATTGATGCCCATATGGTTCCTACTTCCAGGATGAAAAACATAAATCCATTACAGAATAAAACTAAACTAAATTCAAGAATAGTTAAGAGGATCCATGTAGGATTGTTTTCACAATAGATGCAAACTATAACCCTATAGATATACCTGCTACAAGTCCTCTCCAAGGGGCACGGAACCTAATTTCACTTAAAATCGAACATTGTGTACCTAAATCAAATAACACATGTCAACCAAGGTTAACAGCCTATTTTAAAGTTCGATAACTTCATTCCCTAATGACAGTGATGCCATCCCTAATCGAGAAACATAGAGACCATGCCATGTCTAAACTCTTCTTGACCTAAATTACCACCCAGAGTACTGTGCAAGGACCTAGTAATCTCAAATCAATACAGGCTATATCATAAAGAAACAACACAAATCCAGGAAGACATACATTAACCTTCAGTTGGGGAACAAGCATCCCCTAGAATGGGAAATCCGTAAACAATGCAAAAGATGCCATGCAGAGGCATGTAAACTGAGGAAAGTCAAGAAACATTATTACAGGTAGAACATTGCACGGGACATAGAAGATGTGTCTTCTAGGTGCCTTGACTGGACTATCATCATTCATAAAACACAAAAGTAATTCTCCAAAATCAAGTAGTGTGTGAGCTAGAATGCTCAGAACTCCATTTCTCTCGTCAAAACAGATTTCCCTAAAACTACGTGCTAAACTAATAATACTACCATAGTAAAGGCTATTTAAATATCATCATTCACTACCATACCATCAACTACCTACCACAAACTCGCGGATAAAAAATTGAGATGCACAATGCAGCTTAGTGTGGAAACCTAGAGCCTCAAAAGAGGCATACACAAACTATAATCAACTACAACACAATAAAAGGCAGTAACAAAACTCAAATTCTACATATTAGACTTAGATTGATATTCAAATCATTTCTGAATCCAACAAATCCAAAATCTCATGTAGTCATTGATAACCTAAGACAATCAAACATTAAACATCAAAATCAAAACCCCAGGTGTTCAATGCATCGTCATCATTCCTAAGAAAGACCTCTAAAACAATTTACCAAACAGGGCACGTAAATATAAAGACAGTAAATTATCATAATCTTCACTCGCTCTTCTTCCTAAAAGAGCACCCCTCTGTAAGCTTGGCACGACCACCAGTTGGTTGGCACAGCACTGTCTGGCAGTTCCCACACACCACAACAGTTTGCGAGTGACTAAAAACAGTTGTTCTGCACACACATTAATTTAATTAAGCAAACACCCACAACCCAATTTCAATCTAAATAGCTAAGAGCTTAAATCTTGTTATTCAGCAAAAAAAAATCATCAAGAAAGATAAAAAGGCCATGACAGGACTTACATGTTGAAGCAACCCTGACACTTCACATCCTGCAAGGTTTTACAAGAAAATATAATCATAAATTAACAACATAATCAGACAGTAAAAAAAACGCAAATGTACGATAATTTTAATTACCATGAAAAAAGAGTTCGGAGACTGAACAAGACGCTTGAGCTTGTGCTTCCTCTTCTCTAGCTCAGCTGGTGGGTTAAGCAAATCGATATCGTTTTGGAGAACCTTTCATTAACAAGATTCAAAAAATCAGATCAGTTGAAGAACGAAACAGATCATGGCAGAGTAAAAATCCTGATTCACATGGCCTTACCATTTTGAACTTTGAAACAGCTTCTTTCCTTCTTTCGCAGGATTGAGAAACCCCGGACTAGAAACCCTGGAGAGCGAGGAAGACAGGAGGTGCTATGTGGCTGGTAGAGAAAAATATAAAGGGCTGAATGAGGATTGTGAGCCGTTGATTCCGACCTATGTTACATCTTGGCCTTTCATCTCGAAGGGTCTAGGGCAACATAAAAAAACCAAGGGCATAATCGTCCATTTAATGATATTTTCACTCTTTTTCACTTATGTCGGTTAGTGATAATGTGTTTGGTACCTGCAGTCCTTGCAGTTTGCTAATGTGGTCCGTCTTTTTCATTTTCTCTTATATTTATCCCTGCAATCTATATTTCTCATCAAGTGTATTATTGAAATAAAAACAATTACGTTTGGTTATTTTAATTTATGAATTTAAATTTGGTCTAACTCGAGATATTAGTAAAAAACTATTATAATATTTTCTTTATCCTGACTCAAAATACTATTTTATTAACGTCTTTTTATTTATTTTATATAAAAGTGTAAATGAATTGTTAAACTCGTAATAATTTAAATTATTATACTGCATGTGTTATTCAAACCTTTTGTAATTTTTAGCATATAGCATTGTAATATTTTAATAATTGTGTTAGAAAATATCCTTAAGGAGCTAATATGCCATTTAGTTTTTTAAATTAAATGATAATTAAGGTTTAGAGACCAATAAATTCAGCATCCATTGTATTATTGTAACGGGTTAAGTATATTTATGATGGATTGAGGTGTAAAAGTTAGATTTTGTATAAAGAATTTTTAGTCGTTAATAAAAAAAATCTATGTCTTTCATCCACATAAAATAACCCTAAAAATTTAGGCATGGAGTAGAAGATTTTTTATTCTTTACAACATAAAGATTTCTTGGACAATTATTTTTTTTTTTTGAATTTGAGGAAATCTCACCCCCGGAAAGCACGCTTTGTGGGCCCAGATGAGGGAGTAAAACCCCGGCTATCCCAAGCTCTTACAAGAGATACATGCCCTGACTCGAACTCGAGACCTGCTGTGCAGATTTTTTTGGACAATTACTTCAACGCTTAATCAATAATACCCGGAGATATGTATCATATTAATTTTTCACTAAATTTATATGCTTTACGTATTAAAATTATCTTATATGTTGTATTGTAATCTCCTTTTTATTATATTAATTAGTGTTAATTTGATTACATGAACCTTAAACTTGTGCCTTTTCATTGGGAATTCAATTATTGAGGGGTCTTTAAAGAGTATTTTCTTGGAGTAGTATTTAAAAAAAAAACATTCAAAATAAGTTAATGCCCCTATAAAAATTGGTGTGGGTTTGTAAAATAAAAGTTTTTCAAGTTTATAAATATGGAACTTCCAAATATCCTTGTATTGTTACGAAAAAAATACGTTGGATTCATTGTTTTCTCAGTTAAAAAGAAAAAAAAATCAGAATGAATATTCTCTCAGGACTTCAACAATTAGATATTTTAAATTAGTTTTATTTGAGTATAATTTCAATACTTATTTAGTTTATATGCTATAATTTTTTTTTCTATATTCTTTTTAAGTTTATATATTTACTTAGTATGCATACTAGCTTTTTATAATGATCGCAAGTTTTTTTTTTAATGTTTATATGATTATAAACTCAACACATAGAATTAATTGCTTAATCATCTAATTACTTTATGATTCCCTATCAACTATAATAACTATCATATATTAATGTTATTTTCTAGTCTATTGGATGTTTCTATATTATTTAACATAATCTCTTATATTTATAATTAAACTTTCAAAATAGTCAATACAAATGTTACCACTCCCATCAATAATTCTTTATTAATTAACTTGCTCTAGCTTCATTTTAGTTTTCGTGTTAATTGACAAAAATTCTAGTTTTTTTTATTGATGATCTGTTTGACATTTTTATTTTTTTAAAATATCGACAAATATAAATGTATTATTTATATAATATCAACATAATATATAGATAAAATATTTTTTAAAATTTTGAGTCAAGTTATCTAGTGAAAATAATCTCTCTCTCTCACACATATAACTTTATTTTCTTGAATATTTGGATTGGATGATCTAACTCTTGTAGTTTTATCAAGTTAGATCATTAATGCAAAAGGGTAGTAAAAATATCTTCGCATTTTTAAACTTTGGTAAAAATAGCAAGACTTGAAGGGCAAAAGGGTAGTAAAAGAAGGCATTTCTTTTTGGTTGGTAGGACCTTATCACACAAGAACAAACTTTGAGGACCAAGATGTAATCCAGCCTTTGCTTGTAATGGGTACGTGTGATGATTCGTGTCATCATGTCTTCTTCCAGTTGCAAGGCATTCGTGTCCTCATGTTTTCTCTCCATCTGGATGGCAATTCTCTCCTGACGAGAGCTTCAAAAAAAAAAAAGAGGTGCACAAGGGGAAAAAAACAAAAATAAGCAAATTATTTTTTTTCACTACTATCTTTTTAAATATTCAGTAATTTCAATTTCTATTCTTATATTCATATCTAAAATATTTATTTTAATTAATTTAATTCTCACTATAACTAGAAAACATAAAAGCAAAAAGCATGAAAAAATATATATTTGTGATTAAATTTCTACCTTTCATTTCCAACTATATTAGATTTAAACTTTGTACTGGCACAAATATTTTATTTGATATATAATTAATTTAATCATTAAATATATTTAGATAAATAATTTAATTATCTTTTAGCAACGAATTATGTTTTTTATGACAATTACAAATTATTTTTAAATATAATTTTGGTGATTAGAGAAATTATCATTTTAATCTAATTAAAAAATAACATTTATTATAAATAACATTAAAAATAATGATCTCTATTTATTATTCTTATTTGTAAGTTTGATGGTATTGCATATCAAGGGTAAAAACAACTTGTTTATAGGTGTTTATTGGGCCTGGGCCACCTACCCTACCCCTTATCCTATCGGCCATCCTTTAGTGGACCCTGGCCCAACTTGTTTTTTATATTTTGAAGTTCCATTTCCATCTTGTTGGGCACCAGCCAGCTACCTCGAATTTGGGTCATTGCCTAAAGTTGGTAATAGCTAAAAAGGCTAAGTACACAAGTTCAAATGATTAACTCGTAACTCGTCTTAACGTATGAACATAGTTATAACATCTAATTTGAGGTTGATTTACTTCAAGGACTCGGTCATGGATGTTGACTCGTGAGTTGATGAGTCAATTCAAAAAAATTCTAAAATGATGTTATTTTATTAAAAAATAGATTTAAAATATAACTTGATTCAAAGAAAATACCAAATAAAAATATCATCGATTTAACCTATGAGTCTACATGGTCAATTATTAGATTCACACTTCATCATTAATTTGTTTTATTTATACATTAGTTTATATGAGATTTTAGTATGAAAAGTTTAGTAAATCATTTTTTTATAATTCATAATTTTAATGGGTAAACTGGAGGTTTCTTTCCTCTCTTGACTTTTTAAGTTTGAATTTTAAAATTGATATTGAAAAAAAATTAATTTTCTGACTGTACTCCTCCGATATATTTTTAACACTGTCTTGGGGGGAAAAACAGACTTAGTTTTGGACCTTTGGTTGAAGGATATGCCGGAAACAAAAGACTTCTAGCCAACTTAGCTATTATTATATTATTGATGTTTTATGCTAAAGTATATTCACTTTTATGGAGAGTGAGCTACGCAAGATTCTGCAACGTGGGTCTACCAGCTTCTTTATTTGAAACCCAACCCTTGCTAATTATTTTTTAAAAAAAGTTTGGTTGAGATTATTTTTTATAATTTTTTTATTTAAAAATATATTAAAATAATATTTTTTTATTTTTAAAAAATTATTTTTAATATTAATGCATCAAAATAATCTAAAAATACTAAAAATATATTAATTTTAAATAAAAAAAATTTAAAATTTTAAAGAACGGGGTCTTGGACCGCGTTCCTAAACAGTACATAATACACATGATATCAACTCAACTGGCTCTCAGTCACCGTCCTGCATGGCCATTAACACATACAACGGGCCACCTTACACCATGCTCATGTGATCATGCTTTACTCTGCTTTTTTAATGCAGATTCTTAGTTGTATATATCCATAATTTCCCAACTTGACCATTTTATATTATGATCATCTGGGTCTTGGATCTGGTGAATTTCGTCAATGTCTTGTGCTCTGCTCTCGATGTTGATCAGAGTAAAACCATGTCAATGCCAAACCACTCATTGACGCGAAATTGAAAAATCATGTCATCATCTAACATCTAATCGAGGCCACTCCTCTTTCCTTTCGGCACATGGTAAGGAACTCGATAGGTTCTTAACGTTACATGGAGTAAAAACAAGGATTGGATTCAGGTTTTGTAATTAATCTAGTTCGAACTAGCTAATATAATATAGTGTTTGTAAGAATTTTCCGATCAAACGGCGTATTATGATGCAAAACACGGGCAGACATGTTTTAGCTTTTATTACCAGATGTTGCCTGTTCTACTTTGAAACTTCAATATGCAATATGTGAATAAAAGGGTACGAACTAAGGATGTCTGCAGCAAGCATGACTGATGAGTGAGGCTTTTTAACTCAATGTCTTCATGTTTCGAGATTGTTTCATGATTATAAAAAGATTTTTATTATTCATTAATATTATTACTATTTCGATGACTTTTCGGTACTTTTATTTCGTGAAAATAATAAAATTTAGGGATTATAAATATATCTAGATAAAGAATTCGTATTTTCTATTCCTCAAGTATTTATATTTTAATTATGACAGCATTTATTATACAAAACAATAACAAACACTTTTATTCTTAAAATTTAAAGTTTTTTAAAAAATATTTACTACAATTCCACTTAAAATTATTGACTTTATCATTGAAAAATCCCTAAATCCCACCAAGTCAAGTTTTAAGACTATGATAACAACCATTTTTGTTCTTATATTGGCTCGAGTCTTGTCTTGGGTTGACCCTCGAGTTGAATCTTAAAATTATGATAATAACTACTTTTATTCTTATAACACGTGTCAACTCAGGTCAACCTGATCCATGATCTAGGCTTCGCTCTTGATCAACCGCCGAGTTGAGTTTTAAAACTATGATAATAATCATTTATATCCTAACATATCTTAGTTGAATAATTTTAAAAAATTGTTTATAATGATATTTTAGAAATAAAAAATAATAAATATTATATCCGGATACATGTCTCTCATACCTTTTATTTTAAAAATACATAAATTCACTTGAAAATTATCATAGGAATAAATTTATTTTTATATAAATATTTTTATCTTTTCAACAAAAATATATTTTTATATTTATTGTCTTTATATTTTCTATTCCGAAGAATAACCAAAAATCACTTATCATTTATTTTTACTTTAAAAAAAAAAGCAAAATAATATAAAATAGGCCCGTAACAAGCATTCACCCAACGACCTCTATGTGATGGTTTTGAGATCAGCTTCATGGAACAGCTATTTCAGTATGTATTTCCCAATCGAGCAATGGTAAGAAACAGGCAATTGACCAATGTATTTATTATTTTCGGGATCCACAATTTATCATTTATTATTCTACACCTTCAAGCGTGGTTTGTTTTGTTTATAACTATTTTTCTTTCCCGACCATTTTTATCAAGAAATCTGGCTCCAATCCTTCATCTTTAAACTCGAGGATGCTCCAGAGAGCCCAGATTATGATTGTTTTGCTGGCTAGTCAACAATGATAGTTATTTCTAATAAAGAGAGGCCAAGTAAAAAAACTCAACGAGCCTCCTGCCCTTGTTTCCTCCTCCTCATCTGCCCATTTCAAGGGTATTCTGTCCCCTCCAGAGCGCCCCTGCATTGTTTTATTCCTTCGAACATGAAAACTCTGAAACCAAATCTAGCAAATCCCGATATACATGTCCTAATATCTTTGATTAAGGATTAATGTACTATTTTTCTTCTCTAATTCAATGATCTTATCGAACATCGTTTCACAGATTTTAATAGGGATCGTTGCCTTGATATCCACTGCCTGCTTTTTTTAAGTTACATCAACATTAATTGCTTTTATACATCTTGAACCAGCCCCATCAAGAAAGGTTACAAGCAAGGCCGAGTTACATTTAATTCAACAAAATGCGTTTAGGGAAAACAATCTTAAGCCTTTGGCAGCAAGTCAGAACAAGGAGTCTCCCATTTGCAAGAAATGTTCAAGCCTTCCATATATATATATATATATATATATATATATTCTTCTTTTTTGGCGTTCACCACAAACTAAGTGCCACATTGCGACACAATTAATGTTGCATTAGTGAATTAATGATATTATTTAATCATTAAAAGAAACTAAAGTGGTTGTGATATTTATTTGGCAATTTTCTTGTACCATAAGAGATACTAACATTGTGAATTATAATAGTGAAATAGTGAATTGATAGTGGTTTTTAAGTTAGTCAAGTTTTTTTTTTATGATTTTATTCTTTTTATATTTGTTTGATTCATGATCGAACCTCATGGTTTGCTTCGGCTAGATTTGCGTCATGATGTCAAGAAAAAAATTTGGCACATGGTTGCTGTTCGGTTTAGGTAAAACAAATTTGATTTCATTGATTTAAAATAATTAAAGTTTCAAGGATGAAATTAAAATCTGTCAATTTAGGGACTGGTTTGAAGGAAAAGGAGAAAATTAGGAAAAGTAGATAGAGTGTGCGTATCATGTGCCAACATGTGGGAGAGGCCGCCATACTTAGCTAGTGCAAGTAATGTCTTACTACATCCGATTCTATCCAGCCTTGATGTCATCCAAATCTTCTTATCGCAGTCTACCTCCATGTGTGACACATGTCGATGGAGGGGCTTTGCTTTGATTTTGACGAACTATTTTTTTTTCATCTCTCTTTTCTCTTTCCTCACCTCAGTTTCCACCTAGGGATTCTCTAAGAACTAAAGTGGATTGCCATATTTCTTTGGTGTCAAACTTGGTTTTTATTTTTTTTATTACTATTTTTACCAACATTTTTTTTTAATTTCATCTTTCAATATTAAATTGATAGGGAATTGAGATTTGTGAATTTTTTTTTAATTTGTCATCTACTAGGTAATCATAGTCTTGTGATCTAGATCGCGAGTTTGAAAGGATCGCGAGTTTGCGTGATAGCTAGATTTTATTTAAAATACATGCACTAGTAATAACATAAAAAAAACAATTATAGATGACTTAGAATAATCTCTTCAAAAAATAAATGTATATAAAATAATTAACAATAATTGTCATTTAAAAGAGGAAAAAAAAGATAAGAACCATTAACTTAAATTTGAAATATAAATTATTTTGAAATATACATATAAAAAAGGCATAAATTTGAAAAAATAGAAAATAAAATAAAAATAAAAAGGTCAGGCATTGTTATACCTGATAAGCCACTAGTAAGGGCATACATGCTTGAGCCCTTAATTGTTTCATGGCAGTTGTCGTTTGCCAATTTTTTTTTAAAAAAAAAACTCATGACACATCATTTGATTTTGCCTAGATTCCGGCCATTGTGATGGCTGGAAAATTAAGGTTAAAGGTTTTATGATCTAAAAATTTATTTTTGACCTAACACACTTGAAAAACATCCTAGACATCTTGATAAATTCATTCATGACCTTAAAAAACCCAAAAAAATCATCTCAAAACCCGAAATAAAAAATCCTCTTGAGCTCAAATCAATTTTTTAGGAACTTTCAAGGTAAAACAAAATACCCAAGTTGAACTCTCCTCATCAAATTAAACTATTTGACACAAAGATTGACTATTTTAGTGACCAGAATTGGCGCCAACAACATTTTTCCCTCTCAACCATTGGAATCTAATGACTTTCTCTCTCCTTTCTTAAACCAGGAACTAAAAAAAATACAAAATAAAGTTTTGTATCAAAATTAATTTTTGTTGAAACTTCAAAAATTGGAGGGACTTAATTTTTATAATTAGTAAATAATAAATAATAAGTTGAACAAAAACACCACTCATCTTCTCCGCATGTTTCATTCTAGTCCTTTGTCTTTCAATTTCACAACTCCTTAACAATTTTAGCCAAATTAGCCTCCAATTAGATCCTTAAAGGAAAAATATAAAAAAAATGAAAAAAAAACTCTCATAGGTCATTTATTCTTTTCTAATAAAAAAAATAGATACATTTTTTCTCACATAAAAGATTTAAGGTGTATATTAAAAATTTTATTCAGACATCTAATTAAATAAATCGAGAATCATCTGTGTAAATAAATGAAAAAAAGAAGTCATTAACGATAACTAAAAACAAAACTAAAAAAATCAAAAGACAAATGTAGATCAAGATATTTGATCCCACAACATTGGACATTTACCAGTTGTGTTTACTAAATTTATTTATTAAAATTATTTTTTCATTCAATCAAATAATTATAGCAATAGACACACTCATGAAATTGATTGAATAAAATAAAAAGAAAAAAAATTATGCAAAGTTGCACATATTATAAATATTATCTAAAAACAAATATTTTTTTTATTTTTACAAATATATTTTATCTATAAAAAATATAAATTTTTTTATAAATGAATTAGAATAATATCTTCAAAAATTAAATACATACAAAATAATTTTAAAAAAACCTCTGTTCAAAAAAGGTTAAATAAGAAAAATAAATGGATATTAATTGAAACATAAATTAAAACTTGTGACTCATGTCATGAGATTGGAAGAAACCAATAGAAATTTTTTTTGAACAAAACGACAACCAATCTTTAAAAAAAAAACAAAATAATGGCAAACAATGAAATCAAAAAAAGAAAACAAGTTAGGAAAAGGATGTTGATCCACATCAACTTTTTAAACTCATGATCTTGGTTATTAGACTGGAAACACAACGTATAGGAAAATAATAAAGGTCAATCCTTAGCAAATCAAACGTTGAATGATGAAATCAGAAAAAAAATCAATTACACTAAAGGATCTGAAAAAAATGTAATTAAAAGAATGAGGGCGAAAATCAAAGTAAAAAATAAATTAGAGGATAAACCAATTTTTTGATTGAAAGGTTAAATTAAAAATAAAAATAACTTTAATAAAAAGAAAAAAAATTAAAAGAATGCGGATCAAATCGGAACAAATAATACATCATAAACTTGTATTGAAAGATGAAATTGAAGACCGATATAACTTATACCAAAAGGCTAAGAAAAAAAGAAGAAGATAAGGACATATTAAAATACAAAAAACAAAGAGGGTCAACCTGTATTTTTTTGGGAGGTGAGAAAAAATAAGGGGAAAAGAAAAAAAAAAGGTCGGCCAGCGACAAACCGCCCCACCATTGCTAACACACTGCACTAGAAGGGAGAGGACGTGACACAACTTTTAATGACATGATGGTATGACAGTTTTGGCCATCAGGAGGCATCACACGCGTTGACACGTGGACAACACGCGTCAATAACTTTTTAAATTTAAATATTAATTAATCAAGCAAAAAAAAATAAAATTACCCTTCATGGTTTTGGAATTAACAAACAAAACTATGTGAAAGGAAAAAAAAAGCCTCTAGATGCACGGTAAAGATTTCCTTTCACTATATTTTAATCACATGAAAAAAAAGACCCTGGATGTACAACTTCAAATTTTTTAGATTTCAAAGATAATCAAGCCATTTTACTGTTTTGAAAATGTGGAAAAGATATATATGCTCTTGGACTATCTTTTAATGATCAAAGTGCCATGAAAAAAATACTTGAATTATCCCCAGCACCAAGGCATCTATTTTTTTCTTGGAATGGTAAAAAGATAATTTTATCATATATAATAATGAATGCCCGTCCTTAAATCCTTAAAAATGATACAGAGGGTTCAGATTATGCAAGGTATGCATATAGGACTTTCTTGATTTATAGCCAAAAAATTTATATATAATTTGATGGATCAACGTATTTTCTATATGTGAAATATTTGCTTAAAAGCCCATAATTAAAAGGGCCAGAGGTAGGGTGATAACCTAATATATTTAGGTTTGGCAGAATGTCAAGCTCAGATAACATGGGTTTGGCATGCTTTAAAGCCCAATATCTTTGGGTTCAGTTACACGCTGAGCTTAAGTACTTGTGTGTCTGACAATATGCCAAACCCAACACCCTTACGTTCAACTAAGTGCTGAGCCAAAATACATGTGAGTTTAGAAAGATTCTAGACCCAGCACCTTTAGATTCAGCTACATGTTGAACTCAAATACATATGAATCTAATAATATGTCAGATCTAATACTCTTGGGTTAAGGTATGCAATGAGTCAAGTGCATGTGGCTTTGACAAGATACCACACCTATCACCTTTGGATTTAGCATATTTTCAGGTCCAAATATATATTAAGTTAATAATCTTTTTAGGCCTCATAAGGATTTGTTTGTTTATTCTTATATCTTTTAAACATAAAATATTAAAAGTCAATAACAATTATCTCCTTACACCTCTAGGTGCATAAAAATCTCTTAAGAGTCTACCATATTTCCACAAACATTAATTTTGTATAAGATATATTTATCTCTCATTAATATTATGTAATAGATATTTGTTATTTACTAATATTTATCCCCCATTAATGCTACCGAGAAGAAATGATGCTCCAATCCCTCGATTCAAGCAACATGACAAAGTTCAGAAGTTATATATACTATTTGAACTACACTTAAAGGGTTTACACATTTTTATTCTTTAAAATATTTATATTCTTATTTTTAGAGCATTTATGATGCACTTAACTAAGAATAAATAGTCTTGTTTTTATAATTAAAAGTTCATTATCTTATTTATTATAATTTATTATTAAAAAGTCACTAACTTTATTGTCGGATAATCTTTAAATTTTATATAAAAAAAAATTATTTTAAAAATATCAGGTTTTTTATCATCAACCATTAATTTATAAAATATAGAAAAAATATTAAAATGAAGATATAATTACTTATTATTCAAACACTGCGAAAATCTAATTACTGAGCATATTGAATATTTGTACCATTATCCTGATCAAATCCAACATGGCTTGAATGCGAGCTACAAGTTTGGATCCCGATAACATTTTGCTTCGACTGGTCAGCCTCCAATCATAATTTTGCCAATATCAGAGTAGGGTCCTTGAAAAGACACATGATTCACTGCCATGACAAACCCTTGCCACATTCTTATTTTTTCTTCTTCCTCCTCCTCTATTTTTTATTAAAAGATTACTTGCAATCGATAGTATAACACATACTAGTATTCTTTAATTGAATTGAATTGAATTTTCTATGTTATCTTTGACGACTAGATCTGGTTTTCTGTATGAAATTATCTGGAATCAACATTCAATTCGGTTTTGCTCAAATTAGAGACAAATTGGACACCACACACACACACACACATATAATTCGTCCACCCAAATAAATGATTCATGAGGTTCCAAATTGATTACTGTTGATAGATTAATTAATATATAATCTTTTCAAAAGCTTTTGGAAAAGAGAAAAAAGAAAAGGGTACTCAAGGGACCATTTGTGCCAGAGTTTGCTTCTTTAATGCCAGTAATGAAGATCTACATATGGATAGCGTCTCTGCAAAAAACATATCCGGATTGTAGTGGTAATAAACTGTTCATAATTTCACGACTGAGATTTTTCTGATTATGCCTTGTTGATGCCCACAGAGACCTGAAAACTTGCTAAAATTATCTTAAAATAGCATTGCGGTTTATATAAGCACACTTTCCCCCTCAAAGTTAGGTAAGAACGGGAATGGCCATACGCCTCATTTAAGGCTCACCATCCCAAGAAGGATTCCACCGTATGCGAGGGTTGAATTAGAGATGGCAACAGCTCCTAGAGGCTTGGCCTTTCACCAAGTTATATCCATTTTCTTTTCTCTCTTTTTTTTAACAAGTTGAGAATACCTTCTAGTTTTAGATCAAGCACGAGAGATTGATTTGAGAGCATAAACAATTAATAACGAGGAACATAAAGTCAGTAGCTTGAAAAGGTTTTCATTCTCCTAGAGGCACAGAAGTCTATAATGTGGGTCTCAGCAACATGCTTGGCTGTGGATGCTTGCTTCCATGTCCCATTACAGACACTCCAAGCAGACCCCTCTTCGTTTTCTAATCCGACGTTTAGCCAAAATTGTGACGAGCAAATACTAAATAACAGTAGTTATGCGAGGTTTTACTCATTTCTTGAGTTTTACGAGCTTAGACTTTGGATTGACACATAAATTAAATTAAAGATATCATTGCCGGAAAAAAAAAAACAAGAAGAAGAAGAAAAGAGAGAGTCATGACTCATGAGGTGTTTTTGCATGCAAATTTCCTTGTGTGGGGCTGCCTAAAATCTACAACCAGCATCATGGACTAATTCTACAATAGAAATACTTACAGATTCGGCCCAACCCACCCTCTCCCTCTAGAATGGTGTTTGTTTCCCTGTCAGGATTCTTTGACCAGCAAAAGAGCTGTAAAGCAATCGTCTCCATGATTGCCAATTGATCACAACATTGTCCTCTTCTCCCATGGCTTACTCCTTAGATTTAATGCATGACTTTATTAATATTGTTAATCATTATATTTTGCCTCATTCCACCTGCCTGATCTTATTATATAGCATGAGAGGTGGACTCTGGGCAACATCGGATACTTACTGAACAAGCTTATCTTAGCATACATACAAAGCCAGTGATTGGGTTTGAAATTCTACAAGAATTTATTCTTATTAAATTGTGTAAGAGGCTGATTTAATTTTTTAAAATAAAATAAAAATACATGTAGCTTATATAGGTAGTTTGACCAATAAGAGCTACATCTAAGCGCAGGTTACAAGACAAGGCCACGTGTGTAGGACCTCCATAACCTCTACTTCCCTTGCATTTCCTCCTCTTTTTTTTTTTTAATGGAAATCTTGAATATACATCATTTCCCAAAATCCCCTCCAGAATCTGTTATTTATTCGTTCCCTCTCCACCTCCCAGCTACCCAGAAACACATTCCAGTTGTGACTTGTGAGTGGGAGAGAGGGAAGAAGCCTTTTAAGCATAAGAAGCATTAATTCCCATCAAGTCGTTCTCTTCCTGTTCTGTCCTGACCATTCTCTTTGCTCTTGCCTTTCGCTGCCAAGCTGCTGCTGCTGCTTCTTTTTTTAATCTAGTTGAACAGAAAGAGAGCATAAACTTGTAACAGCTTAATTTGGTTACATTTAGTCAAAGAGTCATATGACATGCTGTAAGGCTAGCAAAAACTCTTACCAAAAACTTACATTTCATTCTAGCTTTTCCATTGTTGCAAAAAATGTTGCCAGTCTTTGATCCAAATGATAATGAAGCTGGCTTAAAGCTCTTGGAGGACCTGACCACCAATGCATGCCAAATACAACAACAGGTATTGGAGGAAATCCTCGCCACCAATTTACATACAGAGTATCTTAAAAGCTTTCTCAATGGTGATTCTGGTAAGGAAAACTTCAAAAATAAAGTTCCCATTGTGAATTACGAGGATATCAAGCCTTGTATCGAGCGAATTGCCAACGGAGAGACTTCATCTATCATTTCAGCTCAACCAATTACTGAGCTCCTCACAAGGTATAAACATTTATCAATTATGCTCTCATATTTCTTCAATAAATTCCCTTGAAAGTCCTAATCAAGTCAATCTTTCTTTCTGAGAAATTGATCAAGTTAATTATATGCAGCTCTGGTACTTCTGGAGGACAGCCAAAAATTATGCCTTCGACTGCTGAAGAACTGGAAAGGAAGACGTTCTTTTATAACCTCCTTGTGCCTGTAATGAACAAGTAAGATTACTCTCTCCATATTCTTGTTCTTTTGAATTTTGCTACTGCCTATAAGATAATGGAACAGTGCAAGCAAGGTGAGTAGACTTAAAACAGCTTTATTTTTCTTTTTCAGGTATGTTGATGGCTTGGACCAGGGTAAAGCAATGTATCTTTTGTTTATCAAACCCGAAATTAGCACCCCTTCTGGCTTGATGGCAAGACCTGTCCTAACCAGCTACTATAAGAGCAACAACTTCAGAAACCGGGCTTTTAACCGTTATAATGTTTATACAAGCCCTGATGAGACCATCTTATGTTCTGATAGCAAACAGAGCATGTACTGTCAATTGCTATGTGGTTTAGTACAGCGGGATGAGGTTTTAAGAGTAGGTGCAATCTTTGCATCAGCTTTCCTGCGTGCTATCAAGTTTTTGGAGGAATATTTGAAAGAATTATGTTCCAACATAAGAACAGGTAGTGTAAGTGATTGGATTACTGACCCTAATTGCAGAAATGCGGTATTGTCAACTCTGAGCAAACCCAATTCAGAATTGGCTGATTTAATCGAGGATGAATGTAGTGGGAAATCTTGGGAAGGAATAATCAAGAAGCTTTGGCCGAGAACAAAGTACATTGAAGTTATTGTTACAGGTTCTATGGCCCAATACATCTCAACCCTTGAATTCTATAGCGGTGGGCTTCCATTAGTTTCAACAATGTATGGCTCTTCTGAATGTTATTTGGGAATCAACTTTAAACCACTGAGCAACCCTTATGATGTCTCTTACACCCTCCTTCCAAATATGGCCTACTTTGAATTCTTGCCTGTTGATAATAACCACAAAGAAGTGGTACCGGACGTCCAGTGCAACGGTGTTAGTGTTACAGATCGGAATGGCAAGGAAAAGGTTGAAGCTGTTGATCTTGTGGATGTCAAACTTGGTCACTACTATGAACTGATTGTCACCACTTTTACAGGTGAGTTTTTCCTTGAGCTGACTTTTTTTTTTCCTCTTCAGAATCTCGATACTGTAACATGCCTAATTTTGCTCATCTACTTACTGTATCATTGATTTCAACTCATTGATCCCAAATCATCCTTTAAATAGAGTGACAAATTTTATAGATGCTTTTGATTATGGATTGCAGATAAAAAGATGATGCCTTGTTTGTAGTTCAGTCTCTCACTATTTTGTTTATTCTTTTTTCTCAGGATTGTATAGATATAGAGTTGGAGACATTCTCATGGTGACCGGCTTCTACAATAATGCTCCACAATTTCGTTTTGTGCACCGGCGAAATGTGGTTTTAAGCATTGATACTGACAAGACCAATGAAGAAGACCTCTTAAAGGCAGTGACACAAGCGAAAGTCCTCCTTGAGCCACTCGGTTTCCTTCTAACTGAGTACACTAGCTTCGCTGACACTGCCTCAATCCCAGGTCATTATGTACTATTTTGGGAACTTAAAATGAGAGGAACTAATGATCTGCCAGAGCTTGATCCAGTTATAATGGAGCAATGCTGCTCCGTTGTTGAAGAATCACTCGATTCTGTTTATAGGAGGTGTAGGAAGAAAGACAAATCAATTGGACCCCTGGAAGTAAGGGTGGTGACGCATGGAACGTTTGATGCGCTCATGGATTTTTGTGTATCTCAAGGGTCTTCAGTTAATCAGTACAAGACACCCAGATGCATCAAATCCGAGGAGGCCTTAAAGATTTTAGATTCCAGGGTGGTGGGAAGATTTTCCAGCAACAAAACTCCTTTCTGGGAGCCATTCAGAATTGAAACCTAATGAATAGCTAGCTGTTCATAGTCTTTGGCACACTCTTGGGAGATGATTATCTTCGCGTCCTCTACATTTTGATTTCTAGTCTGGTTTGTCCTGTCCTTTTCCTTCTATGTATGCTGAATGTGTTTTGAAATTAGACTACTTAGCCAACCATGTCTTTAATTACTTGTCAAAATTTAAACTACCTATCACTCTTTTTTGACCATCAAGGATAGTTTTTCACTAATGTTTTTATAATCATTGAATTTGTCAATGATGAAGCAAATAATCATTCTGAAAGTGTGGTGTATCATTCTGAAAGTGAAGATGATATCTATGTTCTCATTAACCTAGGGTTCAGTTCAGAGTAATCTGGAAAAGAAAGACGGTGCCTTTCCTCCATTAAATTCAGATGAGGCTAAGATCTGCTTGGAAAGTGCCATTACACAGTTGCACTATCACTTTCAAGCACTGCTGTCATTATCTAACAGCCTGCATGGAGCAATTAATACTGTAAGAAAGATACTCGCTAGCTTGTGGGAAATTAAGTATCAAGACTTGTCAAGTGGAAGGAGCAAAACCCATATGCCTTCGCACATCCAAAAAGTAAAAGGTGATACTAAGGAGCTGTGGCTGATGAGGGCGATACATACAAGCAGAAGGAAAAACTTACAAGCTTCCTTCATGACCAATATCATGATTAAGCACTTTGTATAGCATGACTTTGTCAATGGAACATAATAATGATGATCTTATTCATCCAAAAGAAAAGTGACAATACGAATTTGGAATGAATTGAAAGTAACAGCAGAATTTGGAGTCCAGCAAATACATACTGGATTGAGTTTTGTTTTTATGAAAATCTTGAAATTTCAATTTCTTTTACCTAGTCAAGGGCTTAGCCCCGGTGATGCAGAACAATAACTATAAAAAAAATAAAGCAGGAAACAAAGAAGTTTTTAGAGAAAAAAGCCAAGAATTAAAAGTAAAGAAAAAAAAACCATAAAAGAGAACAACGAGGTTGGAAAAGTCTGCAACTTTGTAATTTTTATTCAATTCATCAAAACTCCTTTACATTTTAAAAATTTTGATATAAATATAAAACTCTAACTAGAAAAGAAATTGAGTTTATAGCCCATTAAATAAAATATTCAACAATAAATTAAATCCAATAAAATCTAATTAATAAACATCAACTAAAAATTCAAATAAATTAAACTAAAACATAAATTATAGCCCAATCTCTCAATGGTTTGGATTATCCTTCATCGTCTATGATCATACGAGTGCATAAATAATATTACAGGTCCGGTGTCCCCACCAACTCTCCTGGGGTTGGAGAAATTCGACCTCGTTGAGTATAGTTCAAGATGACTCCAATAATGCTCTTATATATATATATAGTTTGGACATAATTTGAAACTGGTTGTCTAGCTCATATATTAGAATTCGTTGTAGTTCATCATCCCTAATAAAAACAACTTGTGCATTCAAAGTAGTATTGAGATATTGTTTTTTTGCCAAAGATAAGGATAACGAGTTAGGAGTTTCAAAGAGATCGCCAGGGATAAGTTGTTGTGTTTTATATATAACAAGGTCCTTCATGTCAAAAGTAGAGCTAATATCATCAAAGTTTAGTGACAGTTTAATGATATAATTATTTAATTTAATCATTTTCAACACTTTGAATGGTCTAGCACTACTCATTTACAATTTATGATTGGCTTTCAAAGGACGTCATTCAGGTCTAATCTGTATTATAAAATAATCTTCAACATTATGTGCATCATGATACTTATGTAAATCAGCTCGAAATATGTATTGTTCATTACTTGCTTAAATATATTTTATGATCTTGATATACAAATTATGAACTTTACATAAAAAAACTCAACTGAATCGGACATTTTAAAGTGAGGAGACATAAAAAAAAAGATCTATAGACTTTCTACATTTATAACTATAAATACTATATGATTAAGGGTGTGGAGTGGAACAAACACTATTGAAAATTTTAGTAGATATAATTTGACCATAATTTAGATTATTTTCATCTTTCTCATCATGTTTCAGAGCTATCAACATGTTATTTTAAACCTAAAACATACTTAATGTCAAGTATAAGAGGGCAAGAAGCATGTTGATCTATTTTTCTTTGCATGTGATAATTATACAAATGTATAAATAATGTTTTGAAGTAGATATCCCTACCAACAGTTTCTTATACTTAATGTCAAGTATAAGAGGGTGAGAAATATGTTGATCTATTTTTTTTTTTTGTCTATAATAATCATACAAGTATATAAATAATGTCTCGGATCTGATGTCCATACCAAGAGTTTCTTGTACAAACTTTAGCCGTCATGGTTGAAACAAATTAATTACCAGAATAGGTGCAGAAGTAGCTTGAAATTTAGCAAAGGTAAAAAAGCAGATTGACATCCTCATTTATATGTTGTTGACTTTAAGCAAGCTGGAGTCCTTTTTATAGCGATGCAGGCAAGGGCCAACATGCGGCCACGAGTACTGGAAGTTAGGCGGGGATCCATGGACCATGGACATGGAAGGGGGACAGTGAGAGCAACCCAAGGAGACAAATTAAACTGTACAAACAAACAGTGAAGTCTGTATAAATAGAAGGCTTTTGGCATTGTCTCTTGCATTTATGAGAAACATGTGGCCTTAACCACCACCAGCTCCACCCCATCAGGGGAGGTTAGACACTCTCCTCATCCTCTCTTCCCTCTCCATTCAATATACTGCAATGTGGCTCCACTTGCATTTCTTCTTCTTTCCCTTCTTTCCCCTTTTTTTCTCGATTGGAGCAATACTTTATCTTCCAGCAAGAAAAGGATGTGGGAAAAATACACCACGTAAAGTTTCTAAAACTTAAAACAATTGAGCAGCACATTTCACTCGAGAGAGTGACCTGAAATTCAAGCAAATGTGAAAAATAATAATAATGAAAATGATTTAAAATATCCATGCATGCATGATATGGATTTATAAAATTAAGCTGCAATGAATCAACAAATCACAGCTCAGTGCATTTCAAAACACTTGAAATTATGGTATAATGCAATGTTTAAAGAAATCTCATATTTACAGTAATTAATTAACATGATCCATCTTATCACGTTGCTGGAACCACTGCCTAGCAGACTGCTTTCTAGCAAAGCAAAAAGGGCCATTCCCCTCCGTTTTTTGTCATTCAAAAAACTGCTCTTCTTACTCGCTTGGCATAAGGGTGGCTGCTGATTAGACATTTTACTAAGGGTCTGCTGCTCACACGTTGATTGAACAGAGAAGTTAGGGAGTACCCATCAATATGTAAAGTGGAGTCGGTTGCGTCTCAACCCTGATATATTGTGTAATGTGGTAGGCATTTGTCAGCTTATTAATAGCTATAAAACCAGGCACACGAGTGTTGGACTCATGTTGGGCACGTTTTAGAGAAAGATTCAAGCTCTGTAGCTGTCTTTGACTTAGAATCCCGGAGGGTTGTGTCCTTTTAATGGTGTTACGACCCTACTTCAAAAAATGCAAAATAGAATTGAGATTGGGACTTTTCCGTTGCCCTTCTTCGAGATAAGGCCATGTCTTCGTGCTTTGTGGTGAAAGTGAAAGGACCTTAAAAGTGGGACATTGCAGCTCTCCCAGACTGAGTGGCAAGTGTTGCAAGGAAATCCAGGTATAAGGATATGATTGGGACTTTGTTACTGCAGGCTGCTAAACAAGAATGTGATACTGGAACGCTTGGTTTTCAAGGATTGACGTATTTGAGACAATTTACAGGGATCATGCTGAGCCATATTGGCTTTTTGTTCGGACTGATGCCGAGTACAATGCATCAGATCTTTACTTCAAAGAGAGGTGGAAGATAACTCTCTGGTCACGATCACCTTACCCTGAAACCATTGGAGACTGTGTGAGTGTTAACCAGCTTGCAATATTGCGAGGATTCCAATAAAACGAAAACCACGTTTAAATTTGGTGGCTGCGCAGCCAGGAGCCTTGATGGCATCTGAGTATATGATTGTTGACGCCAGAGCCGCGAACATATATTTTTAGATAGTTGTGCTCAAGAGCCGATCCCCTTCGGCCTTCTGATTACTTCTTGTCTATGAAAGTCAAGTTTTTAAACTCGCCTCTTTGGATTCCACTACTGTGCTCACATTCGCCTCGAAAGTTTACTGTTAGCTTGACTTTACTCAAATATGATCAGCACTTAGATTTAATTTTTTTTGAAGGCAGAAAACTAGATTTGATTTTAATTTTAATTAATATAATAAATTAGAGAAGTTGATCTCTAATTTATTTTTATACTATTTTTAAAAATTAAATTCTATTTTAAATTGAATGAAGAAGATTTCAAAGCAAAGTTAATTATGAAAAGTTTTTTAAGAAGCTGCAGTTGCGGTTATTTGAGTTGGGCCTCCGATTGAACCTCCACGGCCTGCCTTCAAGAGGCCGAGGTTCTTGCTCGTGGGGATACTTCATCGTTGAATTCGCTGTTTTTGGGTATTTAGCCCAGAACTACATGGAAAACTCAGAGCCCCTGCAAGGCCACGCCTTTCGATTTCTTTCGAATTGATGTTCCAGCATCTTACGTTGTAATAATTAAGTGTTCTGCTGGGGACATGCTTATGCGATAAATGGCTTGTTTTTTTAATGAAATTTTCATTTTAACGGTATCCATTACTTTTAATTTTATTATTATTATTTTTTACTTGTTCTACAAAAAAAACATAGCGTATAAATAATAAAACTTATAATAATTCTATAAAAAA
>Ga0325402_1000228_pt1 | contig 33730 bp, 20 predicted proteins | sample PopdelMetagenome_22_FD_207212 | JGI IMG/M metagenome (GOLD analysis project Ga0325402, IMG submission 207212) | Populus deltoides microbial communities from Bellville, Georgia, United States - Xylem-PdKOR-R3 | ecosystem: Host-associated > Plants > Phyllosphere > Stem > Wood/Secondary xylem... | reverse complement strand
ATTCTTCATGCAAATGTCGGGTGTTTAAATAATAATCACATTAAATGTACGTTATTATCTAATGATGAAGTTTCACTTTTTTTTCTTGATGTAACAATTGGATAATATGAGAACAATTTTTTTTTTTAATATATGCATGCGAATCCATTTCATGTGGGAATTTCATTATCCCTCCAACAAATAGAATTAAAGGTATTATTAACCTCAGCATATATATATATATATATATATATATATATATATATATATATATATATATATATAAAGCCTCCTCTACTCTCTCGCTGCCTTTATAGAACCCCTAAATAGCAGTTGCAAATTTCTTGTGCCTAATAATTAATTAAGAATAAATTGCTGAAAAAAATCCCACTTTACCTTAAAATTGAAGAAATCAATCCAACAACTTGAACAATAAAATACAACTGCAACAGCAATAATTGGTTTTCAAATGATATTCAACATGTCTTTCGCTGTCTCCAGTCGCTCTCACTTCCAAGTAGTTGCACGCAATATAAAAAGAAGGTAGGTCTTGCTGCCTCTGTCAGCTCCCAGCCCCATCTATGTATACTCCTCGAATTCCCCCTCCCCTCCCTCCTTCCTTCCTTCTACTCTCATGTTGTACCCTTTACGTTAGAGTTATTTTCATTTTCATGGGGTTTACGACGACTCCAAGTTAAAGTAAACGTACCCTTCAATTTTCCAATAAATCTCTTCCTCTCTAAAATACACCTTTGTTATTTAAAGTTTTAAACTAGTAAGCGAAAAGATTCTTACACCAAACTCCAAAAAACTTAACTTGGAATCCCTCCAACTGTAGACCGTTGCAAAGTCCACTCTTGCTCACACCACACGTCCTCTCCGTTTCCCTTGTCTACCTCTCCCTCTTTCTTTCTTTCTTTTCTCTCTGATTCTTTCTTATTCTCAACAAGGATTGATCATAAACCAAACCAGCTTTGTAGCTAGTCTTGTATGAATATTCTTTCTTGATCGTCATGGCGATGATCACTTGCATGACTGCTTCTCTGAAGAAACTCGTGTCTTTGTTTCTTGTAATAACATTTATAGGGAAGAGTTGTGTGTTTGGTCATTTTGTGGTAGAGAAGAGTAACATAAGAGTGCTTTCTCCTCTGAGTTTGATATCAAAACATGACAGTGCAATAGGTAACTTTGGTATACCAGATTATGGTGGCTACTTGGTTGGTTCTGTTGTGTATCCAGATAAAGGAGCTTATGGTTGTCAGGCTTTTGATGGTGGTAAACCCTTCAAGTCTAAAGGCTCTCGCCCAACTGTTCTACTTCTTGACCGTGGAGGTATAAATAAATATATTACTCACAATTATTCTCTTGCCTCTTGAGTTTTCATAGATTGATGTTAATCTTGTGTAAATTTCGTTTCTTTGTTGAGAATTTGATTCATGGATTTCCTTTGACTTTGACTTCAGTCTGTCTGTAATCCATCTTTTTATTGATTTGCTTATTGATTCGTTAACAATTTGATTAACTCTTTCGTGGAGTAGCTAGTAAACCTGGTATGAAATGGGTTTTTGATTGATTTTGCTCTCACACTCTGCTTTCTCTCTTTCTCTTCAACTTTCTTATTAGCCCAGTGAGATTAATTTGATACGGATTTGATTGATGGATCACTAATTATGGAGTCAGCATTAATGGCTAGCTGTTTTCTGTTTTTATGAATAGCTTACAAAGGCATATTCAGTTTTTAGTAATGGACTGGAGTCTAGTTGTTAGCTTATTGCACTTGATTTTATTTGAATTTGGTGAAAGTTATTGGAAAGACAATAGATTACTGTTTTGCTTTTCTCCCCATGTGTTTTGAAGCAACTAATAGTTCCACATTCGTTGTCAAAATCCTCTGTTTTATACCCTTCTATTTTGCTCTCTGGCTTCAACATAGGCCCACATTCTGTTCACTTCGAGGTTCGATAGGTTGACTGTTTGATCTGGATCAACTGTGAGATAAAAAGGAGGAGTATTCTCATTCATTTCTTAGTTTTTGATAAATATTTTAGTCACCATATAGAACCGCCATTAATTATGTTTAATTAAATATTTACTTTCATTTTTCCATCTATTCTCTTTGTTCTTGCCTTCTGTAGGCTTCAATTCTTATATAAATTGATGATTTAAAATACTATATGATCTTATGTAAATGTTACGATTGATGATTATTCCCCCAAAGATTTGAATTCATACAGTTCAATGATGATAAGCTCAATCGAGCCACAAATCCTGGAGGTTTTGAGCTTTCTGTAATAGTTTTTGCTGATGAAATCAAATGTTGATCTTTCTGTTTTTCTTATTGCAAATGTAGAGTGCTACTTTGCCTTGAAAGCATGGAATGCTCAACAAGCTGGAGCTGCAGCAGTGCTAGTGGCCGATAACATAGACGAGACTCTAATAACCATGGATTCTCCAGAGGTGAGCAATGACGCTGACGGGTATGTAGAAAAGATTGGAATCCCATCAGCTTTCATAGAGAAGTCATTTGGAGAGAGCTTAAAGGAAGCCTTGAAGAATAAAGAAGACGTGGTCATAAAATTGGACTGGAGAGAGTCAGTGCCCCATCCTGATCAGAGAGTTGAGTATGAGCTTTGGACGAACAGCAATGACGAATGTGGTGCTCGATGTGATGAGCAGATGGATTTTGTGAAGAATTTCAAAGGTCATGCTCAGATCCTCGAAAGAGGGGGATACACTCTATTCACTCCACACTATATTACTTGGTATTGTCCTCAGGCTTTCATTCTTAGCAGTCAATGCAAATCTCAGTGCATAAACCATGGAAGATACTGTGCTCCTGATCCAGAACAGGATTTTGGGGTGGGATATCAGGGGAAGGACGTGGTATTTGAGAACTTGAGGCAGCTTTGTGTCCATAGAGTTGCTAATGAGAGTGGAAGGTCTTGGGTTTGGTGGGATTATGTGACAGATTTCCATTTCAGGTGTTCTATGAAGAACAAGAGATATAGCAAAGAATGTGCTGAAGATGTTTTGAAATCACTTGGTGAGTTCTTTTCTACAGTATAGTATTTACAGAATCCTGCTTGCATTAGTTTTGTGATGTTTACAATCTATGGATGCAGATTTGCCTGTTGAGAAGATCGAAAAATGCATGGGTGATCCTGAAGCTGATGTGGAGAATGAAGTGCTCAGTATTGAGCAGGAACTGCAGGTCATACTCGTCATTTGGTTTGCAATTTTCCGTTCCTGCAGTACAAATCGGCCTTCAAATAGCACCACTGCAGATTTCTTTTCTAAACTGAAATACATTGCCCTTAATTGCATGCTTGTGTATTTCTGTATGTGTCTGTGTCTGGACATATAAAACACTCGTCGGCTCTTACTTTATATTCTGGTTTATGGAATTCAGGTAGGACGAGGATCTCGTGGTGACGTTTCCATCTTGCCAACATTGGTGATTAATAATGTTCAATACCGAGGTTCGTCTTCCCATTGTAGAGTGTAAATGAAATGCATTATAGTAGTGGGAGATTGTGTTTAAGCATGTTAAAGAGTTGGGTTTACTATGTAGCTCTGCTTTCTTCCAAGTCGCTATCAAGCAAGTCGGTTTCAACACTGAATTTGATTCACTGTTTCAATTTTGGATTTTAGATCTTAAATCACTTCCCATAACCCAAACCCCAGTTGATGATTTGTATTCTTTTAAATTACATTAATTTCTTTATAACCTCTCTATTTTATGTTTCTGGTCATTCTAGTGGCACCAGGTTAATCATGATCTGCCCTGCCAACTCTTCGTTAGAAGTGTTTCCATATGCATAGGGTTATATAGTTTTTTTTTTCCTATGGGCTTATCTCATGAATCTTGATGTTTTGGATTTCTGTTTCCTTTTCCGATGTTTGTTGGTTATTTAAATTTTCTTCCCATCCATTGAAACTTTAATTTTAGTTAAAGGAAAAGACATTATATTCCCTGATTTTCACTCGCCTATTGCCAAAATGTTCTATGAACTGGGATACCTTTTACAGCTACCTTGTTATCCTTTTCGTGGAAGTTGTATATATATCATGGCATTATGAGTCTTTTATTTATCTTAACTTTCTTTCTGTAGGAAAATTGGAGAGGACTGCGGTGCTGAAGGCCATATGTTCTGGATTTAAGGAGACCACTGATCCTCCAGTTTGTTTAAGTTCTGGTTGATGGGACATTTACTCTCAGTCTTTCACTCAAGATTGATACTTCACACTAGGGTAAATTGCTGATAAATTCTCTCTTTTTCCTTGATGTTTATTGACAGAACTTGAGACTAATGAGTGTCTCGAAAGGAATGGAGGCTGTTGGCAGGACAGAGAATCTAACACGACCGCTTGCAAGGTAAGAAGAAGTATTCCAATATGAGATTTTTTATCGATCCCCGCATAAGAATTGCCTAGTTAAACCATTCTATATAACTTGTTGCTGTCCTTTGTGTTTTTTGTTTCACTAATAGTAGGATCTTGAGTTTGTTCAGGACACATTCAGGGGAAGGGTGTGTGAATGTCCAGTTGTGAATGGTGTTCAGTTTGCAGGAGATGGTTATGTGTCTTGTACAGGTAGGTTCTTTTCCTTGGCTATACGTTCACTAAGATTGGAAGTGCCAGTCCCTGTCTAAAAGTCTCATTGAAGGAATGATATTCTGTTTCTTCTGTTGTGTTTTCAACCTTCTTACCTATGTGAAATAGACAATTGTACTCATATATAGGCTACTCACACAATTCTTTTGGCAGCTATTGGACCTGGAAGGTGTGCAATAAACAACGGAGGATGCTGGTCAGAAACAAGACATGGATTAAGTTTCTCAGCTTGCTCAGTTCAGTGATATTATCTTTCGTCTTCTGATTACACTAATCCTCTTCCCTGTCGATATAGTTCTTTTTTCTAAATTTAATAACCACCCTTGAACTTTGTTCGTTCCATCTTGACACCATTCCTTTCCATGCTGAGCAGAACTCCCTACTATCTGGTTGCCAATGCCCACAAGGGTTTCGGGGGGATGGTCACACATGCGAAGGTGTTTGTCTTCTATCAAATTGACTATTGGAACTGTTTCATTATATCACTCTCCATCTGCAACTTTTTTGATCTTGTGAAATATTTCTCTACTAATAGTTTTCTACTTTGCACCAGATATTGATGAATGTACCGCGCACACTGCTTGTCAATGTGATGGTTGCTCCTGTAAGAATAAGTGGGGTGAATATGAGTGCCAATGTAAGGGGAACCTCATTTATATAAAGGAGCAAGATGCTTGTATTGGTAAGAGAAACAATCTCAGATTAAAATTTTTAGATGACCTCTTTTTCTGCAGGAGATGTTAATGGCATCTGTGATTTGATATAGATGCCGGTCAATGACGAGGTTCTATTTATAGTTTCCAAAGTAAAACTGGCTCTTTCATTTGAATGTTAAATTTTCGCATTACCTCGTTTAAGTTCAGTTGTCCCCAGCAATATTCCATTGAATCCACTGTTTAGGTATTAATCTTATCAGGTTCATTTTCTTAAACTTCGATATACTGATTAATTTTATATTAGAAGGTTTTTCTGCTACTAAGCAATCCTTTCTGAGTGGTGTCTTGATGCTTCATCAAAACTTCCATGATTGGAAACAAAATGCTATGAGTACGAGATAGTCAATCAGCAATATCATCCAAGTTTAATCAAGTAAAACCGAAGGCAAACTTGTCATCAATTATTTCCTGTGAGATGTTTTGACCTTTGTTTGTCAATTCTGCAGAAAGAAGCGGATCCAAATTTGGATGGTACCTCACCCTTGTGATCCTTGCTGTTGTGACTGGAGCTGGCATTGCTGGTTATATATTCTACAAATACAGGCTTCGGGTATGTCTACATGCATTCAATATATGGATCAGCTTTTTCTTGTCTATCTTGGGTTATTGATTTGTATCTTTACTTGCAAGAAATGATGTAATCATCCAACATTTTCTCTTTCCAATTGCAGTCTTACATGGACTCAGAGATCATGGCTATCATGTCGCAATACATGCCACTTGACAACAACCAGAACAATGAAGCTTCAACCGAAGCCCAGCCACTACGGCATGGCACAATGGTGTGAGGTAACAAGTCCTTTTCTCGGTGGTTACAAATTCTGTCATTTGTCTAACTTTGGTGCTCAAAATTTTCTGCAACCTGACTCCTCACTTTGCTTTCTATTCACAGATACAAGAACTAAAGCAATCAGTCTTGCAAAGAATGATACCATTAGAAGGGCGGATAATGTTGCTACTGGATGTAAATTTTCATAACAAATGGCAGCTCTTATACACAGCAGAGAGAAGTCCAGTTCTCCTGCTACCATACGGTTTTAGAACAATACTCTTTTTCATTTTTATAGAAGAATCTTGGTGATTTTTTCCTTCTGTACAGAAAAATAGCTGAGATCATGAAGATGTTGCTCCAAAGATGAATAAGAACATGTAAAGGTGACAACTACATATACGATGAAAAGAATAAATAGATGACGGATGTCTAAAAATGATGGTGCTGCTCTGTATTAAGAACATTAAGACCCTTCAACAGTTGCTATGTGCAGAGCATAGTTGACGCAGTGTAAAGGAAAGTTCTGTAGTCTATAAATTAATAGCGACTATATTTTGCAATTTGCCATACTGAGATATTGCTTAAATGTCCTGTTGGCAGTACTGTGAAGCTCAAGTAATTTTATGACCAAGCATCAGCAGATAGCGCCTCCTTTCATGGCCAGATCACGACTACCTGCCTGAATTTTCACGACAGAACTCCTCAGTCTAATCCCTAATCTGTGGGATATTTGTACCTGAAGATAGAAAGAGTAAAATACATGCCCCATAGAAAAAGGCTAACTAAATTTTATAATGCTCTCGTTGAGAGTCGGACTCAAACGGGTGCTCTAACCAACTGGGCTACGAGAGCTGCTTGAATCTTTGTTTATTTACAATAAGAATCAACAGAGAACAGCATCTCTGCAAAGTATAGCAGACCAGAGGGCAGTAGGGTAGTAGAAGCACCATTGATGAAATGAAAACACACCCCTTCCCACTCATCTTCTTTACTAATTTCACATGAACTTCGAGTAAGGCAAGCTTAGTAACATTAGGTTTCTTTTAGTATGATTTTTGCAAATTGATTTAGGCCTTTTTTGTTTCAAGAAAACTAATTTCTCGAAGAGTAGTTTTCAAGCCTTTTGATGTTCGATGAGGTATTGAAAAATTTCCAATAAAAGCAAAAATAATATTTTTTTCCCACAAGGAAAGTGTTTTCCTCTTTTTAATTTCGGAAAACACTCTCCTTTTCTTTGCACACATAACACCTAAAACTAATTTTACTTTCCTTGTCTTCTTACAGAAAAAATTCAAATATCTAACTCTCGAGTACTATCATTAACTAATTTGGTTTTTTTATTAATTTTAAAAAATTATTTTGATTTTTCAAAATAAAATTTACTTAAAAAATATGTAATAAGATTATATATCTATAATATTATATTTAAAAATTTTATATTATATGTATATTTTTATATTTTATAAAATAAACTATATATAAATATATGATATAATATATTCTTTTTTCCCTTTAATTATATTTTTATATCTTATTTTTTTATTGTAAATGGTTAAATAATCACATTTAATGTTATATATATATGTTAGATAAATTTAAAAAATATAAAATATTTATAAGTTATTTTCCAACTTATATTTTTATAGCATAGCCAAACACTAGAAATTATTTTCCAACTTATTTTTCATAACATTATTAAATATAAAAAAATAATTCACTTTCTAAGAATTCATTTTCAATAAAAATTAATTTTCAAAATAAATTAATGCAAACAAACGAGCTTAAGTTATTTAAAATTTTAACCCATAAAAAGTTAAAAGTCATTGTCATAACCTAATTTTTTATCTTTTTATTTTAATTATTATTATTATTATTATTATTTACTGAAAAATGATTAAAAAATGAAATGAAAAAATGATGATAAAAAACAAATAAAGAATAAATTAAAATTCGGATTAAGGGTATCATTGGAAGTTTTGGGATTTAATTAAACTTTGGATTAGTTTTATTAATAAAATCAAGAGTTTAATTGAAGAATTGACAAGTTTTGAGACTTCATTGAACTTGAATTTGGTTTAATTAATGAAATTAGGGGCTGAATTGAAACAATATCAAAAATTTAGGGCTGATTTGGATCAAAATTGAAAGAAATTAAAATTTAATGACCAAATGAAAAGACAGTGGTACCGTAGAGAGTTTAATTGATTTTTCCAGGAGTAATTTTGAAAGATTTAAAATTTTGAAAAGTCAATTAAGGGCTGAAATGAGACATTCGGAAACCAGGGCCTGTGTTGTAAAATTAGGTGAAATTCAGGGGGTCCAATTAAAGTTTATCCAGAGGCGTGATTACAAAACTTTCAAAACGGAAAGGACCAAAACGCAAATGGCCATCAACACTGTTCATCTTCTTCACCCGACCGAAAAAACGGATGCATCTTCATTACTCCTGCAATAACAGTCTATTTATTACCTGGTAACGGTGGAATTCTCTGGCTATAAAGACAGAGAAAGAAAGCAGGAGGGAAGGGGGGAGAAAAAGGAGAAAACACAGGGGAGAGGAGGCGACTATACAGAGAAGAGAAAAAAAAGAAACAGAGAACAGAGACGAAGGAAAAAAAAAGAATAGAGGGGGAAAAACTGAAAAAAACTAGGGACGAACGAACAGAAGAGAGAAACAAAAGGTGAGACCGTTGTATTCCTGCAGCACGCCCTCGACTTCGTCTTCAGTAGCAGCTCCAGGTCTCCATCTTCAGCAGCAACTGCACCAGAAACAGAGCATTCCAGGAGAAGATCACAGTAGAAACAAAGACGAAAGACAAAGAAGAAGAAGAATAGGACAGAACCCAGGAGACCGAGAACGAAAGACCAAAAGAAGAGAAAAGAACAGAAACAGGGACATACCAAAAAACCACACGAGACACTGAAGAGAAAGGAAGAAAACCAGAGAACAAGGACGCAAGAACATAGATAGACAGAAACGAAAAGAACGAAAACAGAAATAGCATGATCAGACAGAAAGAAGAACAAAGAAAGCAAGAACCAGAGGAGCAGACGAAAAGCAGAAACAGAGAGGAGCAACACTGGCCAGTCATCATCTTCGCCTCCGGCAGCACCTGAACCAGGTAAGTCTTTTCTTCTCTCCTTTGCATTATAATTCACAGCTGCAGTAGCTGTGAATTATAATTCGCTTGCTACTGTAGCAAGTGAATTATAATTCAACTTATTCATGTTTCTGTAGCAGGCGTGCCTGGGTCAGTGGTTTAGCCAGTGGCTGGGTCTAACCCAGTACATATGAGCTGAGCTGTACCCTCTTTCAAAAATAAAAAATAAAAATATGTACATGCATTAAAAATAAATTTATTTTAATTATTTATTTACTAATGTTAAAGTCAAGTCAGTTTTTCATTGACCTTAGAAGATGATTTCTTTTCCCCGAAATCCAGTACTGTCGAAAAAACAAAATAAAAATCTAAAAAGAAAATGGAAAGAAACTAAGATAGAACCACTAACTATAAGAAAGGAGCTTCGGTGTCACACTGGTCTGGGCTTGTAGGGGCACCAGAAGCGGGTCTAGAGCCTGCTTCACACCCAAATCTCTTTTTGGACACTCAAATAAATAAAGCGTGCCCAACACCAACGTCCAAGACAAATGCCGGAATAAAAATACTAATTTAAATTTATTATTTTTTTAAAACTATATAATATTTAACTACAGATACCAATGTAAGAGTTGGAAGTATCCGTAGTTGAATATTCACTAATACAAGAGTCAGAAATATTACAAATAAACCATCAAAACATAAACCAACAAATTTTTTATAGTTTAAGACAAAATCAACAATGCAGCTTACCTCATGTAGGATGCGTTAGGGTACTAATACCTTTTCTAGTCACAACCAGTCCCGTAACATAAAATCTCTACAGTAATACTAGGTGGCGACTCCTTAAACAAGATTCTTCCTCATCAAATAACAAGATGCCAAAAATCTATTATTTTCCTCTAAATATTTTAAAAGTCACCACGATGTCTAGGTATGATAGTCATTACATATTATAAATAACTTTTTATTTGAATCAAAATTTTAATTTAATCAAAAGTTATAATTTTTAATTTTTAACTTATAGATTTTACTTATAAAACATTTATTGTTAAAAAATCTATCTTAAGTCATTAGTTACATTTTAAATTAAAACTTTTTTTTTTTTATCAAAATAGTAGTCATGGTTTCTTTTATGTTAACAAAAATTAATAAATTATTGTTCTCATTTATACTATTTATTACAGGTTCCTTTTGATATGATTTTTTAAATTAATTTAAGTTTTTTTAATTTTAAACTCATTTAAAAATTATTAATTTTTTTGTTAGAGATGATTTTTAAATTAAATTAAAAATTCGTTAGAAAATTAAGTTAATATTTTAATTTAATAAAAAAATATAAATTTTAAAATATAAATTAGAATTCCAACTTGATATATCTATCTTAAAAAAAAAGGTTGCTTCTTAAAAATCCTTTGAAACTATTTTTTGTCAAAGGTTATTTATAAAAATAAATTTTAAATTATATTTTTCGTAAGTCATAATTAAAAGAAAATAAAGACAACGGGCTGTAAAAAAACAGAAGAAAAGAAAAGTGGATAACGTTTTTACACAAGTTGAAAGAATCAACACAGGAGCAGACATGCCATATCTATTCTAGTGCGCGTGAGAGCAGCATTTTGAGAGCAAATGGCCTCTACTGCTCCTTTACATTACCACCTCACTCACTGCTTCTCCATCTCCCAGGTCCCCTTTCTCTGTCTCTCTCTCTCTGTCTTTGCTGCTCATGTATTATTTATTTCTATGAATTGACTTGTAGCCATGTTTATGTGAAAGAAACAGTGTAAAGATAAGGAGGTTTTATTACAGCATGGATGGACAGCAAGACCACCACCCAGATATTCATTCTCCAGAAACAGGGAAAACAGCATTAATCTTACCACTAGTGTCAGCAGACCCATTAAAGCTTTTTCAGTTGATATACCTTCGTATCCTCTCCTTCAACCTCCTAAAGTCGAAGAAGAGTCTGACTCTGAGGTACCCCAATTTCACTTTCTTCTTCATTTCTTATTCTCCCTTTGGTTTCTGAAATGTTAAATGATTTTTTCTTGAATTTCTTTTCTTTGTGCCTATTTTATTATTTTTGTTAGAAAGCATACAAATTTAGATTCTATGATAACGTATTTTTTGCTTTCTTTTATTTCCCTCCACTTCTCTTCTAATTGGCAAATATTTCAAAGCAGCCCTTTTAATTGAAATGTTCTTGGTGTTCCCCTCTCGTGATAGTTGGAACCAGCAGACCCTGATTTTTATAGGATAGGGTATGCTCGAAGTATGCGTGCTTATGGAATTGAATTTAAGGAAGGGCCAGATGGATTTGGAGTTTATGCTGCCAAAGATGTTGAACCACTTCGCCGTGCAAGGGTGAGTAGCTTCATTTCATCATAATTGTTATAATCTAATTGGTAGCAGTAGTACGCTATCTGTCTTTTTTCCACACAGCAGTGCGTGTGAATACTTCTTGCTTTGTATCTGTTATCAATCAACTTGTCACTGTGTGTATTCCAATACAATGTATTCGGATCTTGGTTTGTTCTTCCACTGAATTCTGAAATGGACTCCCCTTTGTGAGTTTTCTGATGTGTGATTCTGTAATTGAATGAACAGGTGGTTATGGAAATCCCAATAGAGTTGATGTTGAATATAAGTAAGAAGCTCCCATGGATGTTTTTTCCAGATATAATACCATTGGGTCATCCAATATTTGATATTATTAACTCAACAGATCCAGAGGTAATATTTCCATGCTATTGGGGTTTTATTTTCTAATTTTAAATGCTATTTTGATCCTTCATTGATGATTTTTATGTCATTCTATTCCATTATGATCACTGCTTATTGTTTATTCTTTCTTTCATTCATTCAGTAGGTTGATGGGATGATTCACTTACTTTATGACAGTCATTTATCTTTCTGTTCTTTCTGTGTGTTCTTTCCTCGTACTTATATTAGGTATTTCTCTGTGCCAGACAGATTGGGACCTGCGGTTAGCATGTCTTCTTTTATTTGCATTTGATTGCGAGGATAACTTTTGGCAGCTATACAGTGACTTTTTACCTAGTGCGGATGAGTGCCCCAGCTTACTTCTAGCAACAGAGGTGTGTGCAAGTGTTCCATTATTCATGATTGGCATCAAAGACAGTGACTTCCAGCTTTCATGATCCATTTGTTCTACTATTCATTGATGCCCTTTATTTAGTTAAACCAGCAATTACTTCCAGAATTGGTCGCTTCCAGGCATCACCTACTGCCAAGGTCTTCCTTTTGTATTTTGATAGAACTTGTGCTAAGATTTGTCCACGTAGAGTTCTAATGTCTGTTTTGGGAGTACAACTAAAAAGCTGAGCCTCAGCCAGAGGCAATGAGAGTGAAATTCACTCTAATCAATGTTAGGGCCCATGCCTCAAACTTTTCCTCAAATTGATTTTTGATGCGCATGCTTAATGTGCAAATGAAATGTCTGTTTGAATCTTTGATGCTTATCTCTGATGTTTCTTCAAGGTGATAGCACGTACAATACAATCTTTTGAGAAAGCTATGGCTTAAAACTTTTTTAAGTTCTTTTGTTTGCTATAATTTACAATTCAAATTTTAATTTGTTATTGTAGCATCTTTTAAAACTTCAAAGGGTCAATCTCTTTGTTCTTGGCCTGTGGAGTTATTTTTATATGCTCTATTATATTGTCATTTAAGCCACACCAAAGCTTGTGAGTTAGTTACCTGTACGCTTATTATTGTCAAGGGACATCTGATTCTAATAGCACTTGAAACTAAACTATCAGTACAGACTTTTTCAATGGTAAGATTTAAAATGAATAAAATTGTTATCAAATTGGAGTCACATTGTTCTGAAAGGTCAGTTGGCAGTGCTTTGTTCCTAGTCTACGTGTTTTCTGTGTAAGCTATTTGCTGAACAAAAGCATCAGTAACCAAGTTTCTCATTTCTATTTCCAAATATGTGCTACAGGAGGACCTTTTGGAGCTCCAGGATGAGAATCTTGCATCAACTATGAGAAAACAGCAACTCCGAGCCTTGGAGTTTTGGGAAAAGAATTGGGTATAAAAAACATCTTTCTGACAAGATCTAATGCTGTTGCTTATCATATTTTCATCATGTAAACTGCCAAAATGTTATCCCGTCAATAACAACTTGTTTGTGCTTGCAAACCACTCAGCACTCTGGTGCTCCACTCAAAATAAAGCGCCTTGCTCGCGATCCTGAGAAATTTATTTGGGCAGTTAGTATGGCACAATCACGGTGCATTAACATGCAAATAAGGGTCGGTGCTTTAACTCAAGATACGAATATGCTGATTCCTTATGCTGGTAAGCTTCCATCTCTTAACACTGCACTGAGTATATTACCTAGTATAACACACTGGAATACCATTACAAAATTATAACCATAGAGGCTTGTTTGCATTAAACATATCCCTGTGATTCCCACGGACACCTATTGACAGATTGGTTGCACCTCTAATATTGATAAATGACTTATCAAGCTATGCTTCCTGTACACTAAATACCAAACCATTTTACTTTCAATTACCTTCGTATCATCAGATTTACACTGTACAGTTTAAATTTAAGCCAGTTGCTTCATTGGAGAGAGGGGAGAAATCAGCCCGTGCAACATGTGAAGCCACCGTTTCGTATGTTGTTGACCTTTATTGTAAAATTATGAGGTGCATTATCACTTTTGGTGCTTGAAATCCATTTCCAGTATTATAAGCACACAATGTAAAATATTTTATTTTATGACGAAGAAATTACTTAAGCCTGTCATTTAATCTCTGCAAAATGAGGATGCACTTAATTTTTGCTCAGCAATATTTCCACAGCATCTTCTTCATAGGAAAAATAAATTAATACAGCCAATATAACTTTGGTAGAAGTCGAGTCATACCTGTAGATTGACAAAATCTGAAAATATGGTTTTATTTTCCAATTTTCTTTCTTTCAGTCATATAGCATCCAAGAGAACATATTTCATAGAAAAGTTTAAGAGAATGGCATGTCTTCTTGAACAATATGTCAAGTAAAATGTATGTCGGTTTTTCCCCTAATGTTAAAGTTCAACTGTATAAGCCATCTTTCAGATATTTTTCAATTTGAAATTTCCCATTGTAATACTTCTAAGTATTTTGCTAAAGTTTAATGCGGTATCCAGTACAAGTGACTCATTGTAATTTGCTTCCATAGGGATGTCAGCAAAACTTAAGAAAATTTAGACTAAAGGTATCACATTAAAATTTTCACAGTTGAAGATTCAAAATTAGAATGTTTGGCGGTTTAAGCACTGTTCATACAATCAACCATAATGTTAACGCCAATTCTTAATGAGATATAGAACATACAATCTTTGTGCAATGAGATGATTATAGTAAGTTACATGGAGAAGTTTATGGAGAATATGTGCTGCAAAGTAATGATGTAATAACTATTTTTGGTCGAGAGTTCCATGACTTGTTCTTGGGATCAGTTGATGTTTCTCTTTTCCTGAATTCCAGCCTTAAATTTTAGTATTTACATCCTCCACATTCAGATTTCCCTTTATATCTCCATCACCTTTTGTAGAATACTAGTGTTTTGGCTCTTTTGTCAATTTCTCCAATATCTACGCCAGGTAAATCTAGTGATCTTTTGCAGACATGCTAAACCATTCCTTTGAGCCAAACTGTTTTTTCCATTGGCGATTCAAGGATCGTATGCTTGAGGTTATGATAAATGCCGGGCAACAGATAAGGAAAGGAGAAGAGGTACGATTTCGTATATTTGTCTTAAATTTTGATTTTTATTCTTAAATTGGTCTGGTATCTCCATCATGGAAATGCATACACAACACTTATTGTTGGAAATTGAAAAACTATGCTAGAAACTGTGTTTGGAATTACGTGGGTATGAGAAATCCATTGCTCAGAAACTATAAGATTCTGCTATCGTTATAATTCCTTATTCAGTATGACTGCTTTTTTTATTGGATAAAATCTTAGTACAACCACTCATGAACATTACTAAATGTTGAGGTTTTCTTTTAGAGGATGAAGTTGTAAAAGGTCGAAGCAGCTTCTGTAAATAGAAGCATGGTTTGATGTTATGGTCACAGCTCATACTCATTTAATTGTCTAATTCGAATTGGTTACTCAGTTAACTTCTCATGAACATTTCTCCTTGATACGTTTTTTGCAAGTTAGAGAATAGAATTATGTGCATTCTTAACTTGCTCCAGTATGGATATGATCCTGTTGGTTTCATAAATTTTGTACAGATGACTGTCAATTACATGAGCGGACAGAAGAATGACATGTTCATGCAACGATATGGTTTTTCATCACCAGTGGTAATTTGCCCCTAGCTCCATCTAAAATGAAGACAGTTATACTGTAGTTTACAGCATGATGGGCATGGGAATTTTTTGTTTCAAACCACCAGAATCCTGGTTTAGATTTAGCATTCTGCTTATTATGATATTTTTGTAGCATATGTATAGGACCATTTGTTTGAGAAAGTACTTTTTTGTTTCTTTTATGTGAAGTCATGTGGGAATTGTTTACAGAAGTATTCAATTGAATCAGGATCTTTGTATTTCAAATTATAGGGAACATTTTAAAAGTAATGGGTGGCTACTTTTATTCTTTTCTTAAAGTTATTCTTGTATGTTTGCTAGTCATTCAAATTATAATCCTGTACTGTCATTCTTTGGCCTCAGTGGCCCAAAGAATTAACACAAAATCCTGTCATGTTTCAGAATCCTTGGGATGTAATCCGATTTTCTGGCAATGCACGCATACATTTGGATTCTTTCCTGTCAGTCTTCAATATATCTGGCCTGCCTGAAGAATATTGTCATAACAGTACGGGCTGTGTATTTTTCACGAATTCCTTGCACCAACTTGCTATACTTATCATTTATATGAATGAACTCTAGCCCTTTATCAAAAATATTGAGATGAAAATTTTCTAGCAGGTCTGCTATCCAAAGAGGGAGATGCTTTTGTTGATGGAGCTGTTATAGCAGCAGCAAGAACGCTGCCCACTTGGTCAGATGGAGATCTGCCTCCTGTCCCAAGCATAGAAAGGAAAGCTGTGAAGGAGTTGCAAGAAGAATGCCAGAAGATGCTAGCACAATTTCCTACAACTTCTAAGAAAGACCTGAAAATACTAGGTATATTATTGAAGCTAATTATGGATGCTTCGCACCAACTGGATTCTTATGCCACCTTTCTGCTTTGCAAAATATCTTAAATTTAGGTGCTTATCATCCTGAAAATAATTTCTCAAAGGACTGGAGCAGTTGGTCTTCTCTTTAAGTGCTAGATTTCCCTATCTCACAGTAACCTCAAGTCGTGACAGTAGAATGATTGGACTGATACTTAATGTGTGAGCATTGACCGAATGCACAATGTTCAGGGATATTCTGTTCATTTCGGTCTGTTCGGTTCATAAAACTTATTAAATTTCAGATGTTCAGATTGTGGATTCCTTGTTCTGAAATCTTGAACCAGCTTCAGTACTACTGGAAGATTTTAGTACCAAGCATGGATTTTCTCGGTAAAACTAATTCTGAAAATTTTTCTCAATCATAACAGATTCTATGCCAGAAGCGACGAGGACCCTCGACGCTGCAATCAAGTATGTTTTTATGTGATACTGTTCTCTGTACATTTGATTTCAAAATTCTTTTCGTTTCAAATAAATAATCTGAATTTACACAGGTATAGACTGCACCGGAAGTTGCTTATTGAGAAGGTCGTCCAGGCATTGGAAATGTATCAAGAGCGCATATTGTTTTAAGCATGGAGTTTTCCTTTCCAAATGAGTCGTGACAATTTTGTTATACATCTCTGATGCACCAAATGGCGAAAGCATAGTTCATCAACTGTTTTTCATGCGCTGCAGTCGTCCATTTTTCCTGTATTCAGACATGATCAACAATGTGTGCAACTATGTCTCGATCTGGATTCAGGCCATGAATGTAAATGGGATTGGTAATTAGCATTTGCAGCTATTAACCAAGCTCAATATTGGATTTTATCAGAGTATACCACCATGCTTTGATCCCTTTGGATGCAATTGACAAACTTTTGCTTGCAGAAAATCCATCAGAAGCCAACTCAAAATGCCTACAAGAGAGGGGGAAGTCGGTTTATCTTGACCTAATTTTGGATGTAATAATATTTGACACTTTTTTACGAATCTTTTTCTCGGAATATTACCTTAATAATCTCTTGTGTGGGCCAATATCTGTTTTCAATTTGAAAATATAAATTAGTAGAGTTGTTGCTGCGGGGGTAGCAAGGAAGCATTGAGAGCAAATTTTAACATAAAATGCTAGTAAAATGTTTGTGTATTTACGTGTCATTTTTCAGAATTTATTTTTATTTAATTATATAATAATTAAAATAAATATTCATTAGAAACACAATAGTTAAGATTATGTAAAAAAAAATTATATTTTCTTAGTGAAAATTATCTTTTCTCGTTCATATAATTTTTTTTTTGTTTTCATAATAATTGTATTTTTAGTAGTGGAATGGTTTATTAAATAAAAGTTAATAAAAATTTTAAAAAATGATTCATAAAAATTCTAATAACTTAAATTAAAGAGGAAAGATATTTCTTTTTAATAAAAAAAACTCTATTTTTTAAATGTATATTTTTTGTTTTGACAGAAAAATATTTTCTTTCATTAGAGACATTGTTTTTTAAATAAAAATTTATTATGAGGTCAATAAAAAAAATAAAAAATTAGAAATCGATCATTTTTATGCATCTATATTATTAAATAGAATAATAAATCTATGAAAATTCTAATAAATATTATATTATATAGTATAATTACATCAAGCCTCCTATAGTTAATCATTTTTATTTTTTTTGCTTTGCCTGTATATTTTAAAAAATTATACTCTATATATTTGACTTTAATAAATTTATAACACTTTATATCTTTCTAGTTTTGGTTAAAAAAATCAACAAAACAATCATAATTTTTACAAGTTTATTATTATTTTAGATTTAATGAATAAAAAGTTCATATTACTTAAAAATAACAAAATTGCCACTGCATGATCATTGTATATGATGCTAGATCGTTGTCAATTACATCGAGTTTGGATAAAGAATCACAACATAAAGCTAGTTTCGCAAGTGCAAAGTTGTTATTAGTAGCTAATTAGTGTTTGTGATTTCAATGTTTTTAATTACAATATTGATCATTATGATCAAATAAATTGAATAAAAATAGCAAATTATATTTGAATTGCATTAAACATAAATTAAAATCCTATGTTTCATCACAACAACAAAAGATCAACGAAATATTATTTATGATATCTAACAAAATGCAAAACAAAATCCATCATGATCATACATTATTTTTTTGCATTCTTCAATCAATCAATGTAGCTAGTTTGAGATGAGTGTTGAGATGATAATTGATTGTTAGTAGATTAAATAAGAAAATTTTAAATTCTAAGATAAAATTAATAATTAATAAAAATTAAATTCCTTTTAAACTTAAAACTTATCAGTTTTTTTACAATAATTTTATTTTTCACGTGTTATATATATTAATTTAACAAATCTTTAGATCTTGTAGTTGCAATGTGGGTATTTAACGGATTGTGTTCAATATTTAGAAGGGAGGGTGACAGAAGGATACAATTGAAAACATTAGATATCTTTGAGGGTAAAATTGATATAAAATTTGTTTTTGGAAAAGAAAGAAAGAAAAGAAATGGGCTGATGTATGGATTATGGACCCTGAAAGCCAAATCCAGGCCTGAAGCTTACCGGACCTCAGTTGCAACCGTTTTGATAATGTGTGGCGGTCCCTGATAATTGAATCACTCGCTGTAATTTCTAATTGATACCCGGTTCAGGTTTACATTTCCCTCGCTCTCATAGTCGTAGTTTGCACTCCAGGTGTTTGTTGAAATACCCGAAAGTAATTTCTGTATTTATTCATTTAACATCGATTTCTCTAAGGGAAGTGACTAAAAAGTGTGTATTTTTTGTTTTTATTAAATTAATTAGATAAGATGAGTGGCGGTGGAGGGGGTAGGCTAAAGCAATTATTGGCAGTAGCTGTGACCAAAGGAGTGGAGGAGGCGAGGGCGAGGATATTTGGTCACGTACTTAACCCAACTGGCCTAAGATCTCCTCACAAGATTTTGCGAAAGAAACTCTTTGGTGAAAAAGTGGCACAATGGTACCCTCATGATATCACGAAAGATGACCCTCTTAACATTGATCGCCGCGAAGAAAAGTAATCACTTCTTCCCTCTTCTCTCTCTCGCTCCTCGTTTTTTCTTTATTTTCCCACTTGATGTTTGATTGTTGATTGTTGGGTTTCTGTTTTTTTTTTTTTTTTTTTTTTCAAGTGGGTTTTGTCGATTTAGTTAAGAAATTATGTTATTGGAAAGGTTTGTCATTTGTGTTTAGGGAGAAGGGGATTGTATTTATAGGGAATGCGGTACTGGATTTACTCATTTAGATTGCTAAGTGGATCTTTGAAAAGAAAATAATAATAAAGGGCCATAATCTCCTGAGTGAAACAGTGTGTTATAGGATCAGACAGGCAACTGTATTTAGAAGGATGTCTTATTAGTGCTGCTTTGTGTTTTACCATGCTAACTTTGTTGAGGACGATCATGCATTGCAAACCATGAACGTTTTGGGTTTGATTAATCTTGCTTGTTTCCAAGTCTCAAACGTAGGATATATCCTGAGCCATCCTGTCTCCCACACTGCTTGAGTCAGCCAAAAGGCAAACATAATATGTTGATCAAAAGCATTTAGTTACTTTGGACTGTCATTTCTCCTTCCATGGAGATGAATTGCTGATCTTTATGTTCAGGCAGTAGCAGTCCAAGATGTGTAAATTGTATGCTTTAGCTAACCTTAAATAAATTGAACACTGAGCACATAATGCAAGAAAACAATGAGATTTAAGATCTTTCTTGTGAATGCAAAATGTTTATCTAGCTAGAAGAATATTAAAGATTTGTGAAGATAACCATAAGAAGAGGGCAAAACAAAGAGCAAAGAGGTTGCTTAAGTTGAAACTCTGTAGTAGTTACCTTCTATAAGATGTTTTTGCATTGAAATTTCTTGTTGTTTTCCCATACCGGGGACTTCACACATGGGGATAATTTTCATGGGCAACAATATTTGCTTGAATGGATATTGAAAAGACATTAACATCCTGTCATGATTAATCTTTGGCAGATCATAGCCATTGGACTACTAAAACTTGTGTACCATGGAACCGATTCATCTCTGATAATAAAAATGCTGAATTGTCCCTCTATCTCAAGCATTTTCAGAGAAGTTGTCTTAGAAAGTTTTATGCCATGTTAAGAATATTAAATTTTAAAGTCTTATCTGAAGTGATTTTCTTGACCACCAAAAATCAATCCTGAGCCTCTGAAAATCATCTTCTTGATGTCACATGTATTTATGATTAACCCAAGGCTTCTGTATATCACTTTATTGTGACTGTTTTGAATAACTGCATAAAATTGGCAGTAAAATTTCAGATCAGGTATACCGATATTTGTAATAGATTGATTTTAGAGAAGCTACTTCTTAATTAGACTACTTGCGGATAAAACGTTATGCTTATTTTTTAGGTGATCAATTGTGAACATTAACAACAACAAACCTTAATCCCAAAGTAGTTGAGGTGATCAGTTCTGAACATGAATTTTTAATTATCATTCAAAGAATGTCATTTGCAGTCCTATAATGTGTAGACGTTCGTTTTTCTTGTGAGTTTATAAAGACGTCGGTTAGCTTTGGCATTTCATCTCTCTTTGCCCGGATCACAGCACTTGTGAGAATATCAGCTTTAAGTAGCTATTTGAATTAAATCTTGCATCTTTTTCTGACATCATTTTCTATCATGCTTTGCTAGGCGGTTATCAAAACTTGAAATTTTGAAGCGTCGTGGAAAGGGGCCGCCCAAGAAGGGACAAGGGAAGGGTGCTGTGAAGCGTAATAAGGGGAAATGATGATTTTCTCTTGTTTTTCGAATCAAATTGAGTGGTTTTTTTTCTGATCAAGAGTATTTTCTGGTTTTGTCATAACTTTAGGATTTGTACACCTGTGCCATCTTTTCTCGCACGGCGCCCACTATTTGGGGAAGAGTACTTTCTATGAAAATGGGCGTACATTGATGTGGAAAAACATTACTACCCATCTAATGTTGTCTATGGAATCGCACACTTCTTGCTTGTCTTAAGTGACAATGCAGTGCAGGTGCTAAAAAGAGGATAGAGAATTTGAGTTCGAACTCTATTTTTAGCAGTTAAGCTAGTACGTCTTCTTTGAGCTTACTTCAGTGCTAAATTTACAGCGCGGAGAAACTAAATAATACTCCATCCTTCTGTGTTTTCCCCTCATTTGATGGAAGACTTATTCTGACTTCTGAGTCGCGTTAGACTTTTTGCACTATTAGATAGCTAGTGCTCAATAAAATGTTGGTACTGATTTAAATATATAGGTGAAATACAAAAGGCAATGGAGATAAAACAAAAGCTGAAGATTTTTCATGGTTTAAGATTTCAAGGATGTCAACATGACAAGCCAGTCCCTAAAGCAACGGAAGGAATTTGCTGGTCTCTATGCTGTGTGGCACAGAGAATAGAGATGGGGTTGACGAGGCATCAAGCAGAAATTTCCAGAATTACAAATGATTTGAATGAGCCTGCACCAAAATTAACTTAAATGATTAGTTTCTCCTCTCCATATTCTTCATTTTAGCTGAAACATATGATTATTAAGTTCTCTCTGTGAGAAACACCACCGGAAGATTCTCCTATCCATGCAACCATTGAATGCACATTCCGGATTCCTGGTGCTTGTTCAGAAGGACTTGAGATCTGCTCATAGATGAAAATTTAGGGGATTCTGACCTCCGATTTAGTGTTGTCAAAGTTCTAGATGAGTTTTCTTTCAAAAAGCAGAAAGGAAATAGAAGTAAACCCCAAAGATCCTGTAACTCAACTAGAATATCTGACAAGTCTTGAGGAAGAGCTAAAAAACTACAGGTTTTGTGCTCGATTTTTCTTCTATATTTCACGTTGTCGAGGGTACAATAGATTTTAGTTAAAATATCAAAATACCAGAGGGTGGAAACCTATGGAATTATCTCGATATACATGTACAGGAATATGGGAATACTTTGGCCCCTGTAAAGCTGCTTGAGGTCATTTTTTCACCAATAATCGCCACATGAACAAGTTCCATCCCTTGATATGATGGAACCGCCTCGCCTCACTTAGAATGATTTCTCCGTCTTCTATCTTTGAGATAAACTTTGAAGCGGTATGGCAGTCATTGTAAACTCCAAGGTTCCTGGTAATAAAAAAAATTTCCGGACATAAATAATATTTTTATAGCAGAAAAAAATAATGCTGTATTTATTAAAAATATTATTTAAAAATAAATATTTTTTATTTTTAATAATAAGATTTATCCATATAAAACATAATAAAAAATTATAAGTGAATCAAAATAATATCTTAAAAATTAAACACATACAAAATAATTTTTAAAAAAATCTTTATTCAAAACAGGCTAAATAAACAAAATAAAAAAGAATTAAGTAGAGATATCAATTAAAATTAGAATAAAAACATAAAAAAACAGCAATAATCTAGGTGCCTCAAAGGTTTTTAAAAGAAATAAAACTAATAAACAATTAGGGCTACAAGCCCGATCAAGTTTAATAAATTGGATCTATATTAATTAAACGATAAAAAATTGAGTAACAATAATAAATAGATATTTGTTTTTATAAAAAATAAAATTACAATAACTTAAAAAAAACTTTGAAAATACGAAATTAAATAAAAGAATAGCTCAAGTCAACGTAAATTAGTATAAGAAATATATAACTTGGATAACAATAGTCTTAACTATTTTTATTTTTAAAATAACTGATATTATATTAATTTTAAATTCAATGATGTACTGGTTTGGCTATTTTTATATTTAAAGTAAAATAAATGAAAGAAATTTAAAAAAAAATACCAAATTTCCTTACAATAAAAGCTAAGCATGATGCTACTATTTAAAAATAATTATTAGATTTAATTTATTATTGAACTGTGTTGAAGAAATAAAAAACATGTTAAAAAAAAACCATTTCGATAAAAAGAGTTTTAATCTCTAAATATCTAATCATTAAATATTAAATAATTATCTCAATTTAAAACACTATACTCGTTAAGGAAATCCAAAAAACAATTTCATCCTTAATTATTTAACACGTTTTTTAATAAAAAAACAATCATATTAATTGAAAACATCAAATAAGTACACATTGTAATATTCTTAAGCATTGATAATAAAGAAAAAAGGACATAAAATAAATAAATAAAATGGAAAACGTGTTAATTGAGCTTGGCGGCTTGCCTGCATCTTATCAGTTATTGCATTTGTCTGTGTTGTCTTGTCCGTCGAGGTCATGGTCATACACTTATCACTTAATTCAGAATAAAAAAAATAATAACCCTGAATTTGAAATGAAATCACTTTAACTTGGAATCCAAATTGATTGGATTAACAAAAGTAACAAGCATTTTCTGATGATTTTAATAAATTTAATCTATTTTCAAATTTGTTGTCTTTCAAATCTATTGAAATCACGCGATCGATCAATATTTATATAAACAATAATAAAATCACCATCTCAGCAAAAAGTCTGCTATATGTTATACAATGTAACGGAGGAATTCAAAGAAAAGACGTCGAGGTGACCATTTCTCACCAGCACAACCCTGAGTCAGAGAAAAACAGAGAGAAGATGGAGGCAACTGCCAAAGTATCATCAATATTTATATACCCAGTTAAATCGTGCCGTGGAATTTCCCTCTCTCAGGCACCTCTAACTCCTACTGGTAATATAATAAACCACTACTTGTTCTCTGCTTCTTCTATGAATTTCCTTTTACCCCACTTGATTTTCTTCTCATCTCTTTATTTTTTTTACTGTCCCTTTATCTGTTTTTTGTATTTAATTTTCTGCCTGGTCACTATATCACTCACTATCTTGGTTTTTGATATGTTCCGTGTTATGTTTGTGAACATAATTTTGATGATTTTTTGGTTATGGTTATTCGTGCTGTGCTTGGATACACAGGATTTCGATGGGATCGGAACTGGTTAGTTGTGAACTACAGAGGAAGGGCATATACCCAAAGAGTTGAACCAAAGCTTGCTTTAGTTGAGATAGAGCTGCCGGATGAGGCATTTTCGGAGGGCTGGGAACCTACTAAGAACTCATTTATGAGTAAAATATCTGTTAAATTTAATGTTTCATCACATGAATCTTTCGTATCTGCTATTCAGTTGGACCCCCAAAAAAAAAATCTTTACTTGTTTTGTTCTTTGAGATCTTATTAGAATTCTAACCTCTGTTAGCATTTCTCACTAAATCCAGGGTTTCCTACTGCTATAGGTCCATTATTAGATAATACTATTTTCCCCACGACTTATTTCTGTAAGATGATTTTCTATTTTTTCATGGAGTTGTATTGATAAAGATTTTAACAATAAAGAATTGTTCATCTAGAATGAAAATGAGATGGGGAAAGACGTTAACCGAAGTTAAATTTGAATGAACTTCAATGGTCTTCCTAAGGATTGTGTTTTTGTTAGGAAAGCTTTGTTTACTAATGGGTTTATAAAAGAGTGAGCTACAAGATTTCTAAAGTTTTACGTCAGCAAATATCGATGCTCTTATGTTGCCATGGTTCTCAGGGTTGCATCTTTTTAAGGATTACGAATTTTCTCTTTGATTATGTTGGACATGATGGTATTTATCACCAGGCAAGTTGAAGAAATTTGGGTTGTTGATGGCAGTGCCTTTAATTTTTCACAAATAACAAACAGAAGATACCTCCCGACTCCTCTCCAACTTTGTTGTTGTAGTCATAATACGAGTGCTTTTTTTTACCATTCTCAGTGGTTCATGAATCATGTTGTTGCTTCTTCTTTTTTTCAGGCGATTTTCAGTGCAAGTATGATCCAATGTTCACTTTCTTTTACAGAAATAAAGGCTCCTGGGATGAGTGTGCTTAAGATATCTCTGATGAAGCCAAGTGAAGTAGCAGAGGGTGTCTCGGTATGGGAGTGGTCTGGCTCTGCATTGGATGAGGGAGCTGAAGCAGCAAAATGGTTCTCAGATTATTTGGGGAAACCCAGTCAACTAGTACGTTTTAATGCAGGTCAGGATTGATTTTGGTGCATTTAGGATAGTAGGACATCAAATGAACTGGTTAGCTGAATTGCTCAAATTCAAAGAGTACTTTACATAGGACCTTATTGCAGCAAAAGCATTAAATAGTATTGAAGAGCGGACATAGGCGCAAACTATATCTTGGCATGCCAAGTTTTGTAAAGTGTTTTTATTTGTGAACTTAAGCTAAATAGTGAATCTCTTGGCTGCAGTTATTTTATTATTTTCTTACCATTCTGTTTCCTGCTGCAGCTTCAGAAACAAGGCTCATAGATCCTAATTATGCACCTGGACACAAAACTATGTTTTCTGACCTCTTTCCGTTCATGCTGATATCTCAGGCTAGTTGACTCGAGAAATAAAGCTTGATGTATTTTGTTTTCTCAGAAATCTCAGATTGGGATCCTCTAAATGTATCTTTTGCAGGGATCTTTGGATGCACTGAATCAGCTTCTCAGGGAACCTGTTCCTATTAATCGTTTTAGACCAAAGTATGTACATAGGCCCATGCCTATATATTTTACTTAAAGCTTCTGTTTGTCTCTTCCTACAATAACACCTTGCTGGCAGTGCATTACCTGCACAGGAATCAGAAATTATAAATTTGTCAATTGCGTTACATTCATTGCTACCTTTTGTCACTGGTGAATTTTGATCACAATAACCTGTTCGTTTTCAAATCTCTTAGTTTGTTTTCTTGCTTGTCACAGCATCCTTGTTGAAGGCTGCGAACCATTTTCTGAGGACTTGTGGACTGAAATTAGGATAAGCAGGTTCACATTTGAAGGTGTCAAGCTATGTTCCCGCTGCAAGGTACAAACCTATCTTTTAAGCAATCTGCTCATAAATATTAAAGCTACATATAACTTTCAATAGATGTAATCAATTTTTGTAGATAATGATCATATAATTTATAATTCAGCATGTTTTTTGAATCTTAATCTATCACCCTTGTTTAACCATGGATAAGAACTGTGATAAGTACTTTTCCAGACAAGTATTTTGCCCCCTGCCCCTGCAAGTCAACAATATTATAGGTTATTGTATAAAATGAGGAACACTATAGTTCAAAGTTTGGCTGGAGATTGTTAAACCAGATAGCTCATATTTAGTGGTGAAGAATCACTTGAAGGTCCTGTCGATGCACACTCGTGGTCTTCAAGTCATATTTACTGTTCCACGTTCATATTCCTTCTGTGTGTCCTCTTGTATTATGTTGCCATGACTTGTGAGTTGTGAAATACTAACTAGATAAGGTACTTGGAAATTCCCAATGGATTTCCCTGGATTTTCACTCAAGACAGCTTTTGACATTTCTTTTAGTTCTTACTTAAGCTTCGGTTTTAATTTGAAAATTACAACATTTAGTTCAATGTTTCATATGTTTGGCTGTAATATATGTTCCTATATTTACGAAGACGCCATTTTTTTTCTTGCAGATACCTACAATCAATCAAGATACTGGGATTGGAGGGACTGAGCCAAATGAAACTCTAAAGAAAATCCGATCAGATAAAGTTTTGCGCCCAGATAAGAAACAGCAGGGAAAGGTTAGAATGGGATTATGAGATAGAAAGTCTTAATCATGTTCTTTGTGTATATTTTTTTGGCAGATGTAACTTCTAAAATACCTTTTATGTGCAATGCTACTGCAGATCTATTTTGGACAGAACTTAGTTTGGAAGGAAAACCCTAGTGAAGGGCATGGAAAGATTGTTAATGTGGGAGATCCTGTTTTCGTCCTTAAGAAGGTCTCCTCTGTAGCTGAAGCAGCAGCCTAAACTTTGTAGAATATAGCAACTAGTATAGCTAGGGAGTTGCCAATAAGATGTCTTATGTATGGTAATAAAATGATTGGACAATCCTAAAAGGATAACAAGGAGGTTAAATGCTCAACTCTAAACTCCAAACTACATTGAAGTCTTAATCATAAACTAGCTAAAGAGGGATAGAAATGATGTGAACGTAAAAGCTTTATTTGATGTTTTCTCTCCTTGATGGAATGAAATGCAGAGGATGACTGAATGGAAATGGAGTTCGTGGAGCGAATTCGCTCATCTCCCGCCTGTTATCGCAAATCCAATTGATGCTCTGACCTCACCATAAATGTTCATGATTCACAGACTGACAAGGCATCAAGAATCAAGGGGCTTGGTAAGAGGCTTGTTTGCAGGGCCGTGCATTAAAACAAAGAGTTGGTGGTTTCAAAATAGGTGTGAAAAGTTCAATTTAATTCTTAAATTTTTTAAATGATCACTTTTCAGCCTTTTTAGTGGTCTAAAATTAAATTTTGACATAAGATTTTATTTTTTAGTCCTTTTCTTGGCTTGAGAGAGAGGAGAGTCTTGATTGATATCGATTTCAGCCATCAAAATAGATGATTTTGGTATTAATGAGTTTTATTCGATAAAAAAAATTCCAGTAATGCATATTTTGGTATTGTTGTTGCCTGAGATGGTAGATCTAAGCTTAAAAAGTTTTTGGATTCAAGTTTATTTTAGGTTTTTGAACTGGTTTTTTGGTTGTTTAAGGTTATAAATGAGTTTATTAAGATCTTTAGGGTGTTTTTGGTAAAACAAATTAGTTGAAAATCAAAGTTTTAGCCAAAAAATATCATTGCCTTGATTTTTAAGTAACCATCTAGTCGTTGGATTCTTAAGGTGTAGACGACACATTCTTTATTATTTTTTTTGTTCTTAAAAAAATTAAAGATTGGGTAACACGTTGTTTTCTCTTTAAAATTAAAAAATAATAATTAAGAGACATGTCGTGGGCTAAGCCTTTTTTAAATGGGCTAAGCGAATGCATGTCTTTTTTAAAATAATTATTTTGTATAATTATCATGATTTCATAACTCGAATTGCATGTTTTACTTATTAACTCATGTTGATTAAATATATTGTTATCTTAATATTTAAAAAAGATATCATTTAGTCTGTCACCGTCTGAAAATTTAAAAAGAATTTTGTTCAATATGCAAAATGTTTTCAATTCATGGTGTTTTTTTAAAATTATATTTGAAATTTTTTTTGATCCATCTCACGATATAGTTCAAACTAGTAGTCTAGTAATGAACTATTTGACATTGTTATTAAACTTGATCCAACAAGTTAACCTTAAATCTCTTGACTTAACTTTTTATCCCGTCTTTATAAAAAAATTAAAATGTATGAGAGTTGTTTTGATATAACCGAATCGAATTAACATATATAAAGACAATTTAAATAATTGTAAAAAGCATGATTTCACTTTAAAAAATCAAGATAATTTTTTTTAATATTGAGATATTAATATATTTGATAGACCCGAGTTTTGTGGCTTAACTTGCTAGATTCATGATCCAGGTGATGAACTTTCTTATGTTTAAAAAAATTGTTTACTTTTTTTAAAAAAATTTACTTAATTATACAACAATAAAAATAAATATTTATAAAATCAAGCGTAAACCAAATATCTGAATGTTTATTTGAGAATGCAATAACTTCATATAATATAAATAAATAAAAATTAAAAATCAAGTAAATATTAAAAAATTAAATAAAAAAAAAATTCTACTTTAGTGTTGATATTAAGAGTGTACACGCAATTTCTTTTAGATGTACTGCATAATAAGGTTAAGCTACATATCCCTTTTTGACATGATGCGATAAAAACACGAAAATTTCCCCAAATTCATAACAGAAGCCAAAAAAAAATAAAAAATACAGTTTTTCGCGAAATATATTTGTTGAGAATTAAAGTAATCAACGTAAATTTGTGCAAAAGAAAAGTGAAGGGATAGTGCTATCTATACAAATAAATAGAATTTACAACAATTTCATACAAATTAATAGAAGATCAAACCACATATCAATAAATAGAAATTAGTATGGATAATCTGCTGGATCTATCTTAATCAATAATGTGAGATTGTAATTAATTATACAAAAAATAATGTTTGAGATTATAATAATAGTTATTTTTTTAAATATTTTTTATTTAGAAATATATTAAAATAATATTTTTACAATATTTTTATTTATTTTGATAAAAATATGTTAATATTTATATTTAAAATGGTAATAATTAGTATTTCTTTTTAATATCAAACAACTGTTAACACATTCTAATATCACGAGGTTTTAGCTAAATTCTTGTCACCAACGTTATGTCGTTTATATGTTACCAAACGACTTGTCATTATGGCGTGGACTGACAGACATACAGACAATAAGAAGAAACATCAGTAGAAGAAGAAGTGGACTCTCCTCCTCGTCACTCTCCCCTAAAACCCGCAAAAACCCATCTTGCAAATTTTCAAAATCTTTCATTCTCTAACCAAATTCAAGCTCCGCAAAATTTACAAACCTCAAGGTCAAAATACCCACAAACCAAACCCTCCTTTTCAACTCCATGCCCAAATGCCCACCTCTCATCACCAACTCCATCTTCAAGGCCCTCAACAACTGCTTGTATCCAATCCCAAGTAAGTTCCCTTCTCTTTCCATGAGCTCTAACTTTTCAGCCCTTGCAATTCCATCAACCAAAACTATTGAAACTGAACCCCAAAACCACCCTCTACACCGTAACGCCTCTGACCGAGAACATGGCATTGAACATGACCCCCCGATATCTGATAAGATATTCAAGTCTGGCCCCAAAATGGGTTCGTACAAGTTGGGTGATTCGACTTTTTATTCACTCATTGACAACTACGCAAATTTGGGTGATTTTAAGTCATTGGAGAAGGTTTTGGATCGAATGAGGTGCGAAAAGAGAGTGGTTGTAGAGAAATGTTTTGTTGTTATCTTTAAGGCTTATGGGAAAGCTCATTTACCTGAAAAAGCTGTCGGCTTGTTTGATAGAATGGCTTATGAATTTGAGTGTAAAAGAACTGTAAAGTCATTTAATTCGGTTCTTAATGTGATTATACAAGAGGGTTTGTTTTATCGTGCTTTAGAGTTTTATAATCATGTTATTGGTGCCAAAGGTGTGAATATATCCCCTAATGTGCTTACTTTTAATTTGGTTATTAAGACTATGTGTAAGGTGGGATTGGTTGATGATGCGGTCCAAATGTTGAGAGACATGCCGGTTAGTAAATGTCAGCCTGATGTGTACACTTATTGTACATTGATGGATGGACTTTGCAAGGCGGATAGGATTGGTGAGGCAGTTTCGCTGTTGGATGAGATGCAAATTGATGGTTGTTTTCCAAGCCCTGTTACCTTCAATGTGTTAATCAATGGCTTGTGTAAGAAGGGGGATTTGGCACGGGTTGCGAAGCTTGTAGACAATATGTTTCTTAAAGGATGCGCTCCTAATGAAGTAACTTATAACACACTTATTCATGGTTTGTGTCTGAAAGGGAAGCTGGAGAAGGCAATTAGTCTTTTGGATCGGATGGTATCAAGTAAATGTGTGCCTAATGTGGTCACATATGGGACAATCATTAATGGACTTGTTAAGCAAGGAAGAGCTCTTGATGGGGCTCGTGTATTAGCTTTGATGGAGGAAAGGGGGTATCATGTAAATGAGTATGTTTACTCAGCGCTGATTAGTGGGTTGTTTAAGGAGGGGAAATCTCAAGAGGCGATGCAATTGTTCAAAGAGATGACACTCAAAGAATGTGAGCTCAACACTATTGTATATAGCGCTGTTATTGATGGTTTATGCCGAGATGGAAAGCCAGATGAAGCACTGGAAGTTCTTTCTGAGATGACTAATAACAGATGCAAACCTAATGCTTACACTTATAGCTCGCTGATGAAGGGATTCTTTGAGGCAGGTAATGGCCATAAAGCCATTGAAATGTGGAAAGACATGGCAAAGCATAATTTTACTCAGAACGAGGTTTGTTACAGTGTACTCATTCATGGGTTATGCAAGGATGGGAAAGTCAAGGAGGCTATGATGGTGTGGGCACAGATGCTGGGCAAAGGATGTAAGCCTGATGTTGTGGCTTACGGTTCAATGATTAATGGCCTTTCCAATGTTGGCTTAGTAGAAGATGCTTTGCAACTTTATAACGAGATGCTTTGTCAGGAACCTGATTCTCAACCAGATGTGGTCACATATAACATACTTTTGAATGCTTTGTGCAAGCAGAGTAGCATCTCCCGTGCTATTGATCTTTTAAATAGCATGTTGGATCGGGGATGTGATCCTGACTTGGTTACATGCATCATATTCTTGAGAACGTTGAGAGAGAAGTTGGACCCGCCTCAAGATGGGAGGGAGTTTCTAGATGGGCTTGTGGTCCGTCTTCTAAAGCGGCAGAGAGTTTTAGGTGCTTCAAAAATTGTAGAAGTGATGCTGCAAAAGCTTCTGCCACCTAAACCCTCTACTTGGACAAGAGTTGTTGAAGATCTTTGTAAACCTAAGAAGGTTCAGGCAGCCATTCAGAAGTGTTGGAGCATCCTATATTGCTGATGTATTGGGTATGCCTTTTTTTAGCATATTACTGCTATTACTTCAACATGAATTGGATATGATTTTTTTGGAGATCAAACCTTAGTTCTTCTAGTTTCTGATTGTAGTTTTACAATATATGCTTCTGCATGTGTGTGTGAGCATGCGGAACACATGATCATTCATGTGCATTTGTATGCCCCAGCTAACCTATTTTCTTGTAAACAGGGTTCTTGGTGACATTGTTGTGAAGCTCATATGATCATAATGTCACGTAAGCCTCTAGCTTATAGAGCATAGACTTCTGTCACAATTAATATGGAGTGTGTGACCAAGGGAGATGTTGGTGAACGACGAATCTTGAAACAAACTGTAAGAGAAATCGAGTACATTGTGTTTGAGGTACTAACTATCCATCCCTTCAATATGCTTTTATTGACGGTTTTTATTTCCCCTCTTTTTCTAGCATGTGCTTTTGGTTCTTGTCTCTACTCAAAATGTACAAGTTGGTCCATTGAGATGGAAAATGCATCCTAACACATCTTATCCCATTTTTGTTTCCCTCGAAAGAGAAAAAATCTATAAAAATTCCAGAGCACCACTCCAACCACATCTGCTAAAGAACTTCAAACAGAGCATATCTCTGCAAGGGCTTGTGGTCGTTCTACTTTTCAAAACCTGGAAAAGACATTACCAATAGATCCTATACTTGATTAGAGATCACCAACAACTCCGAATAACTGAGAAAGATGTGCTACGTATCCCAAGCATCTGGATAGTGCAAAAAGAATTGCTCTGCGTCTGTCCATTATTATTGCACATCACACATGTATTAGGAGAAATCTTGTTATATAGCCTCCTTCATGCAGATGTTGTTGGTATTAGTTCCATGGTCTGCATCGCCCAAATGAAGGCCAAGCTTCAGATAAAAGTTTTTTTTTTTTCAGACACAAGTGGCCAAAGAAAAACAATGGCAGGCTGCGCCTAAGTGATCTAAAAAAAAAACACAAAATTACCAGAATATTATCAAGTTCAAACTCATTTCCAAAGTCTTGAAAAAAAAGAGGAATATTAGTTGAGGAGTGGAAGCAACAAAATGAAATCCTATAACATGAGTTGAGGATTAGAAGCAACGAATCAAATCCTATATTTTCCTACCATTTGGGTTTTCAGAAACATGGCAGCCCCCATATTACCTTTGCTATGCTGTAGAGAAAAAGTGGCAACGATGAAATTAGAGAGATCATAAAGATGGGGAAACACAATGGTGAAAGAATACACCTTATTAATAGTTCGCTCTATAGATAATTGCTGTAAGGGTGCCTGTGAATGAACTTAAAAGGATTCCTGTATGGCTATTTAACCTAGGCCCCGTTTGTTTGCTGGAAAGTAGTTTTTTTTTGGAAAGTGAATTCCGGGAAAGTGAATTCCGGGAAAGTATTTTCCGATATTTGGTAGTGTAATGGAAAATAAGTTGGAAAACACTTTCCAGTGTTTGGTTATGTCATGGAAAATGAGTTGGAAAATAACTTATTAATGTTTTATTTTTCTCAAGTTTATTAAAATAATGAGGAACAAATCTTACAAATTAAAAAGTTGAATGAGAATGAAATTGAAAAAAAATATAATTTCATAAATTATCTCAAATAAAATAAATAATAATCAAAATAATAGAGATCAAATCTAAAAAATTAAAAAAAATAAAAGGTGAATAAATTAAAATAATAATAATTAACATTTCATAAATTATTTCAAATAAAATAAGTAACAATCAAAAGAATAAGAATCAAATTTGATATATAAAAAATTTCAATAAAAAAATGATAAGGAAAAAGCAAATAGCAATTATAAAAATAAGGACCAAAATTAATATAAAAATTAAAATTTAAGAGATGCAATTGAAAAATAAATA
>Ga0325402_1000224_pt1 | contig 33936 bp, 14 predicted proteins | sample PopdelMetagenome_22_FD_207212 | JGI IMG/M metagenome (GOLD analysis project Ga0325402, IMG submission 207212) | Populus deltoides microbial communities from Bellville, Georgia, United States - Xylem-PdKOR-R3 | ecosystem: Host-associated > Plants > Phyllosphere > Stem > Wood/Secondary xylem... | reverse complement strand
AATACGAATTAAGTTCATCCAAGAATATATCCTTTACCATCCAACAAAAAATATAATACTAACTGCATGTCATTACTAAAGAAAAAACAAAAAGGTTCAACTGTTATATTGTGGACTATATTGTATATTGCTATAGTATAATGATGTTATTGCCTTAAAAAAAGCTAATGAAGTGATGTATGGAGGTAAAATAGTCTTTTTACAAGATTTAATTGACATTATCAAATTGGATAGGAGTAAATCGGTTTTCTTATTTTCGTAGCACAATAGAATGATTTAATTACATTTAAAAGTAGAAAAAAATCAAATTATCGGGCATGGACATTTTAATCTTTTGACATCTTGATTGCATATTGAAATTACTGAATTATCCTTAAAAGAAAAAAAGTTAAAACTAACATTTAGGGTATTTTCATCGTTTGATTGTGGTTATTTTTGCTATAATCAATCCGAATAAGGGGTGATTTAGTTTTTTTAAATAAATATAAATATAATGAAAAATATAAAAGTGGTTGGAACGTGCGTAGCATACGGTAGTAAGTGAGAGGTATGCGGTGCCTCTTGGCCGTCAAATGCCACCAAACATGTTGGAAGGGTTGCATCATCCTCTTCCTAGTAGTCAAACGTGTGTGAACAAAGGGGAAGAGGTTAGGCTTTGATGACCTTTTTTTTTTCTTTTCCTCCCTCTTTTCTCTCTCATCGTCTTGGATTTGGTGTCATCTCTCTCAAAAATCAAATATGATTTCATGTCATTTTATATTTATGTCAATTTTGGTATTCATTTTTAAAATTTCTATTTATTTTTATTTTAAGGCTTTTTGAGTTTTATTTTTTTTAATTTCATATCTCGGCATTTTATTTCATTTAATTTTTGTATTCAGTTTGTTTCTCATTCTTTTGATTACTATTTGTTTTGTTTTTATTTTTTTAATTTTGGATGATTATGAATTTTGCTTCATAATTTTTTCGTGTTTGCTTTTTATGGAGTAATTCCCGTCTTATGAGTTTAAGAAATTAGCCTAATTTAACTTTGGTTTTTTTAGGTTATTTTTTAAATTGATTTTTTTTAATTTCATTACTCGACATTAGGTTATTAGGTTATTGAACCTTGAGCTTTATGATTTTTTTAGCTTTTTCTTTATGTAGAGTTATCCCAATCTCATATCTCAAGTCGTGGATTAGTTGAGTTAACCTGAATTTACTCCAGTTTTGCCTTTGGTCATTGAGTTTTCTTGAACTTCATTGTTTTATTCAATTTCTTCTTTGTGGGCTTATCCTAGTCTAACAACTAGACTGTAAATTTGACATGCTAACTCAAAGTAATTTTTTTTTAATCATTTTTTAAGATGTCTTTTAGTTCATCCTTCAACATTAACCTGTGTCAACTCAAGTTTTTTTTTAATTAATTTTTTTTTAGTTTTACCTTTCATCATTTAGTTTAGTTGAGAGTTGACCTCCATTATTTTATTCACTTTCTTATGTGTGAGCTTATCATGGTTTCACAATCGAGTTGTGAATTTGACATACTGACTTGAGTAATTTTTTTATTTTATCCTTCAACGTTTACTTTGTTGGTAATTAAGTTTCAGATTTCTTTCATTTTTCTTTTTATGCGATTATTCTATTCTCATTCAATTTTTGCTTTGTTAATAAATAAGATCGTTTTGATCTTTTAAAAAAATTTAGAGAGTATCTTTTCATAATATTTAACAAATATTTATTTTTTTGACCAGTTATTGTTTTATTTTTTTAATAATTATATTATTAAATTAATTGAAATTATTAAATCTATTTAAATAAATGATTTAGGCGTTAAATTTTTCTTGTTCCTTTTAAAATACTATAATTGCTTGGGCATTTTTATTTTTATGTTTTAGAAAAAAATTGATTTGGTTAACGGCGTAAAGCAAGTCATCTCTTTAGTTATTTCTTAATTGATGAAGTTATCAGAAAGCTTAACATGCCATGACATGATTAGGGCCAAATCTTGATCCAAACGAACTACTACTTTGATGTGGCGTTTTTTTTTTGGTTGTATTTAATATTATCATAGTATTTATTTTTTAAATTATTTTTTTATTTGAAAATATATTAAAATAATATTTTATTTTTATTTTTTAAAAAATTATTTTTAATATCAATATATTAAAATAATAAAAAATATTAAAAAATTAATTTAAAATAAAAAAATCTTAAATTTTTTAAAATCACGGTGATATCACAAAAATAAATAATGAGAAAGCTTGCTGCATGAAGTCTAAACATAGAACAGAAAATGAAGATCATTAATCTTATTCACAGGTCAAATTTGCCAGTAGTGTGGTCTGCCAAGTTAAGTTCAGTTAGTTTGTGATTAATGTTAAATGAATGATGATATGTGGATGGTAATGCGCTGACAAATCTTATCCTCTCTTTCCCTCTTCCACTTTGAAAAATACAATTTACCAAACAAAAACAAAGACAACTAAGCTTGCCTCCTCGGCTACAGTTACAGTTCGGATTCCAGTTGCAGTTCCTGCCACTGCCTGGCATTCTTCACTAATAAGCAATAACCAGACCTAAATGGAACTGGTCTCCCTCTTCCCTAGCTATCATCAAAACCCCACTGCCATTCTACTCCGCGAGCCTCTCCTCTCCATTCCCATCACAAGTGATCTATCTCTCTCATTTTATAATTCACTTTTTTTTTATATATGTTTGGATTCTTACTTGCTATGACGACGACGACGACTACTACTACTAATAATAATACCACTAACAAATGCTTACAAAATTTGTTTGAATTGGCAGAGAGGAGGCTGTCCAACGGAAATTCAGGTGCGTTGAAATGTCGCTCCTCACCGTCTTCCTCTGATGATGAGACTACAAAACCAACCCCACTATCTTTGCACCAGGAGGGAAGGAGGGCACTCGTTGCTTCTCTCCTTTCAACTGGTTAGTTCTATTCCATCAATAATATTCTCATATGATGGTTCTTTAATTAATGGTGAGATTTGACGTTCCATTACTTCTTCTTCTTTTAACTGTGACTTAGGTGTTGGGATTTATGTCTGTGATGTGGCCGAGGCTGCTAGCACGAGTAGAAGAGCTGTAAGTTTCTTTCCTTCTATATGGCATATTTTTTGTCTCTTAAGTTATGTATATTTTACTTTCAAATGGGTACTAAAGTTGCACAAATTCTGCAAATCTTTTTGTTCTGTGCAGCTTAGAGCATCAAAAATACCGGAGAGTGACTTCACAACCCTCTCCAATGGTCTGAAGTTAGTACATTAAAGTTTAATTAATGTGAATTCTTTTCTTTGCTCCGGTTTTTACCCTTCCTATCTAATATAGACATTGAAAAATTACCTTTATTTGCTTCTCTCAAATAATTGAATAGCCACTTGTTAGTAAATTCACCAGAAAGCTAGAGCCTATCATGTGATACGATTATGCAAACCTTCATTTTTTTTTATCTCTCTCTGTGCAAGGACAGAGCTACATTGTTAGATTTTGAGAATTCAATATTGAATGATTGTGTCATTAATCGTTTTTTAGTCTCACAGCCTGCCTTTTTACATGCTATTTCATTTGTCAATTTCATACCAAGCATATTTGTCTATATATTTGAAAACAAATCATGCAAATTCTGATAGAGACATTCTTCAGGTACTATGACTTGAAGGTCGGGGGTGGACCTAAGGCCGTGAAGGGATCTCGGGTTGCAGTACGGTTGTGGCCCAGTTAAATTTAATTTTTTGACTAACTGATGTTTAAACTATACCCTATTATATTACACTGATACATCAAATATTAGCACCAACTCTTATGGCTTAATTTCACGTGCTTGTCACAGTACTTGTAGATCACTTGTTTCTTCCCTACATCCTCATCCACATCCATGCTCCCAACTTCTATAGTTTCTATACCTTTATAAGATTATCCAACTTGTACAAACTAGAATTACCTTGCTGATTTTTCAAAACCATTTAAGATGAAGAAGACTTTGATCTCATGATGAACAACCTCATTTCAGAAGAAGGACTGTTCTTCTGTAGCTTCAATAGTACAGCATTATTTTTAGCACATTTACTTTCAGATTTCTAACCGATGGAGACAAGATGTTTAATGCATACTTCAGCATAGAATAATTTGCATGGATGAAAGAAAAACTTAGATAATTTCACTCCTCTTTTAATCTAAATTGCAGAGCCATTATGTTTTTGTGGTCTTTCTGTTACCATGCAGTACATATAGAAATATAGCTGATGTAGTTGCGTTTATTTTAGGTTCACTATGTTGCCAAGTGGAAGGGAATCACGTTTATGACTAGTAGACAGGGACTCGGTGTTGGAGGTGGAACGGTAAGACTAGAGTTGTGCACTTCTTCGGTTATACATCATTCATACGTAACTTTAATCATTCATACATGATTTGACGTATCAACCATCGAGTCTGCAATTTCTTTCCTAAACTTTCTCTGCCTTTTGGCTAATTACATATTCCTTGAATTGTTGCAGCCTTATGGATTTGACGTGGGCCAATCTGAGAGGGGAGCGGTCCTTAAAGGATTAGATCTTGGAGTTGAAGGCATGCGTGTAGGAGGCCAGGTGACTCCTGTTTCTTCCGTATTGTAGCTTTGTTCTATCTTGACAGACTATATGATAAGGCATGCAATAGCTTACATATATCCATAGTTCAGCGTTGAGTAGGTCTTTTCAGCTCTTTAGTTCAAATGCTATCTATTGAAATATAAAATCTATATGTTAGAAAGCGATTCTAGTGCAAAAAAGAAAGAAATTAATGCAGTTTTTTTGCACTCTCATTACCAATAAGCTGAATTTAATAACTGCATGTGGATCACTTTATTATTGATTTCTGCTCTTTAGCATGCGGGGCACCATGGTTATCATGCTTAAAGTTGAACTAACATTCTATATATAGTTATGTTCGCTGAATCTCAACTGAATAATGTTTCTTTTCATGTGCTGATGAATGACTAATTCTTTTTTGGCAGCGTTTGCTAGTAGTTCCTCCTGAGCTAGCATATGGTAGTAAGGGAGTACAAGAAATTCCTCCAAATGCAACCATAGAGGTAAGAAGTTGTCTTTTTTGGTAAAGGGTAAGGATATATTCATGCAAGTGACATCTGGGAAATCTTACGGTCTCCATGTATCTGAAACATAACTTGTAATCCACCATGGCATATTGATGAACAGGGGAGTAGTTTCAACAAATTATAAGAATATGGTGTTTGATTAGCTGTATGATCCATGGGATGCTGTTACAAAATTCCTTGAGTGTCATATTTCTTGCAGTTATTGCATGGCGTGCACCAACTTCAGTCATGACATGCATGTTTCTTGGAGCAGACCATATAGAAGGGAAAGGAAAAGGAATCCTGAAAACTCATGTTCCTTCTTTTGGTTTTAAACAATTAAGATAGGAGGCAAAATTCTTAATCTTTGGCCATCCATGTTTGTAATTTCAGCTTGTTAGGATTTCTTAGATTGGAGCACTGTACATCATCCAAATTTAAAAGCTTGCTCGGTGATTCCTTTGTCGTCAGAGGTCAAACCACAAAGTAGTTCAAGATACTTTGTTGTTGTCTTATGAACGCCCAGGACCCAGCTTCATAGTTTGTCGGTTTTTCCCTTTTGGAGAAATCTTTTACATGAATGCATGAAAATCTTTTAGCTTTGAAATCCATTTCCCGCATCCGAGTTTCTTGAAAATCATTTGATTGTATATACATGAAAAAGAGATGATGTGATTAATTGTACCCTAGCCTTTTGCGCGAGTCTTCGTGTTAATTTGTAAAGTGTAAACCATGATTTCTGCTGAGAATGGCACAAGTAAAGTAAACCTATATCTTTCACTATTTACTTTCATTCACTTGTGTAATTTAAATTTGAAAAATTCTAAATAACCCTTTCAGTGGTTAAAGGCCAGTTCACAAGGGCCGTATCTTCATCTCCTCTGTTTTGTTCCTTCGTTTCAGTTTATTCTTTCATCTGATCACCTAGTGCTTTGAATATTACTTTTTAAAACTCTCAAGAAAGCCAGGTGAATGCTGTGATCAATTCTTCCACCAAGTCTTCTGAATATAGAAGAGATTAATCAAACCACATCACGACAGGCTTCCATCATATAGCAAGAGATTCTTTTGAATGATACAAACTGGACTGTTGTCGGTTCAAGAACTTGATTTCTATGGTAGTGGCTTTTACATTGTAGAGAGAGTTTCTCGTTTCTGAAATTGCTCAGGGTGGAAAATCAAAAGAAAGGGCTATCTATTCCATATGATTTGCCATCAAGTTCTTAGTCTTATTCTATTTCTTTCCACACAAGCACAATTTATTTAACTGATCTGTCTGTTTGCATTAAATATATAGACATGGAATTTAACTTGCCACTTTCTTTGTTGAATCTGCAGTTGGATGTTGAACTGCTGGCCATCAAGCAAAGCCCTTTTGGGTAAGTGATGGCAGCCCACCCAGTGCACAGCGATTTTGATATTTCTTTGGCAGTTAGTCTTACTCGTTGGTTTGGTATGCAGGTCTCCTGTAAAAGTTATTGAAGGTTAATGCATATATTGCTTGGCATGCTGGTTGTTCATGCTTTGAGCTTTTCTATAGACCAGAGTGCTTCTGCACTTCGCCTCAAAGAGAACTGAATCTGCTGGCATTAACTGGTAAAAATACGTCATCAGCATAGCCATAAACTGAATCTGCTGGATAACTTGTATAAATCCTACTCTCCATCGTATCTTCTCGTTGTGTTCTTTTTTTTATTGTTTTGTTCTCCCAGCAAGTTGCTTGTGCTATTGGGTATGCAAATGTTAGGATGCTTACAATTTTTTTTATATGTATGGCAAGGCAATGTTTACATATCATCAATGTTATGCTCTTGCTTATATGTTATATTAATTTTGTTTATATAAACATATTTATTTTTAATAAATATTTTATTTATTTTTAACATTTATCAAATATTTTATTAATGAATCTAAAGTAAAGATAAAGTTTCTGAGACAAAAATGCTTTGCAAAAAAAAAAATATATATAGTCATTATAATTATGATTTTTCTATTGCATCAAAACTTTATTCCTAAATATTCATAGTCAACACTCTATTAAAACTGGACATTAATTAGAGTTGTTGAGACTAGTGTATAATATGTTCTTTTCTTTGTGAAATGGAACATTTTTTCACATAAATTGAGGTATGAGAGATACTTAGAACTAATATATACGTACTTGTCAGATGATATGTATATTAAATTAACCTGCATGAGAATTCCTTATAAAGAAATCACTTGTGTCTATGGAAAGACTCACGTGATAGTTGTGTAATAAGAATGTATTTGAGTAATTAAAAGAAGATTCATCACCCTAAGAGATTTAGAAAACATATTTCATATACTCTCAAATAATTGATTGTAAATTCTTGCGTAAGGTGGAATGAGACTTGAAAAGAGTTTCAAATCTTATTTAAAACTCACGTGATGATTGTTTAACTGATCCTTAAACTTAAAATCACCAAGTTATCTTATATGAAGAATGCTATGTTTTGATTCTGATACATGTTGTCATAATCAAGGGCAACAAACAAGTGAATATTGGGTATAACAATAACTATAAGAAGGTATTTGAGTAATTAAAAGATGATTCATCACCCTAAGAGATTTAGAAAAAATATTTCATATATTCTTAAATAGTTGATTGTAAATCCCTATGTAAGGTGGAATGAGACTTGAAAAGAGTTTCAAATCTTATTTAAAGAATCAATAACTATGATGTTGAGAACAAACATAATTTGAAAGAGTAAACATAATTCATGCTATAATGTCTAAATCATAACATTGTTGACGAAGAGATAATAATTGCGCTGAGATAGTTAATAAAAGATCAAGTCAAATCACTTATGACTTTCTTAATATTTGAAGGAACATGATAGATTGTTAGACATTATATTTGATCTTTAAATATAAAACAATCAATTGTTGAATTAAACAATGAATTAATTTGTTTCATTTATTTAATCTTATTTTTTAGCTTTGTGATTTATTTTTTAGCTAACTTATTAAGAAACCTAATGGGTTACATACATAAGAACTATTAGTCAGAAATTAAAATCGGATGATTAATCAAGTGTGACTTGATTGTAAATAAATTTTAGAAATTGAGGACTAAAGTAAATTATACAAGGAATTACAATTTTAGACCTAGAAAAATCAAGTAAGGACTTGATTGAATAATTTTTTAAAATTATCCTGAAATAATGTGTTTAGGAAGAAAAATAATAGTGTTATTTATAGGGTTTTCAGGTTTTTCTATAAATAGAATGATATGCGTCTTATTTTATGGGTAATAAATAACACAGTACAAAACCCTTGAAAAATATAAAAAAAGAAAAAAAAAAGAAAAAAAGAGTTAGCATTTAAAGGCATAACAATCTGTCTCTTTTAAAAGAGTATAAGAGATTTCTCATTAGTGGTTTATGTGGATTACTGTTCGAGGTTGGACACTTCGATGACTTGTGATTTGTGACAACTCAGTCTTGAAGCAATTATTTAAAACAAAAAAAAAACATCTGATCTTTAAGTAATATTCATATAAACCTTAAACAACCTTATATATGTCTAACTGAATTTTCGGTACTTGCAAAAATTCTTAAATTTATTATTTTTGCTATGTGTATGTGTTTCGAAAAACCCAATAAAATCTACATTGCCTTCAAGTTGAACAAATTGGTGATAACTTTTGAATGGAAGACTTGATTTAGTTGTATAATTGAGCCACTATTGATTTGTGCTTAGAAAATAACATATTATTTACCTGAAATTGTTTCAGTTTTAATTTATGATGACAAATTATTTAAGCGAACCAAGAAGAATTCTATTGCCTTTGTTATTTCTTCTTCTTCTTCCTAAAATGGACCATAGTAGGCCACATTGCTTCTTGGTTTTTTATTTTCCATATGAACTAAAGTATGAACCTTGCTGCATTCTTATACTCGAATGACTATGTCAAAGTGACTATAAATGTTACTGTCAAACTAGATTCATGGTCCGCGCTATATTGCGGGTTAAATTATTTTTTTTAATGTAAAAAAAGGTTCCATGTGAAACTTGGAATTTAAAAAAAATCAGAGAATTAGGTCATTGAATTGTCTGGGTTTAATAATCTCAGCTAATATAATAATACTTAAAAAAAAGATAATGACAGCAAATAAATTGAATTAATAAAAAATTGACATCCAGGATATAAAATAAAAGTGACAACAGAAAAAGATTCGAGTCAACCCATGTCAAAGAAAGGAAAGTGAAAAAAAAAATAACAAAGGCTAAATTTTTCATAACCAACTAAATGTTGGAAAACGGAAGAAAAAAATGCTAAAAAATAGAAGTTAACTAAAGCTACATTGACACGATCAAAGAATTGATGTCTTATCCCAAGTGTAGGAGTGTCAAAGTAATAAATAATCCGGCAAGACTGGGGTCGAATCACAGGGAGGTGAACTATATAAATTACAAATTATAAAATGATATTGATATTGAAGAGAACTTTGAGATGTGATAATGATGAAAATATTAAACAAGGATAAAACAATTATCAAGGTTAGAGGATTCACTAATGGTATTTCAAATAAGCATAGTATAAACTTCTTTTTATTACTCAATTGAAAACCACATACAAATGAGGTTCCAATCGGATGATTTATCATTAATGACTCATTATAAAGCATTAATATGATTATATTAATTATCTTATTTAAGTAACACCAATACTTTTAAATATTGTCAGGTATTCATGATGCTAGCTTATGTTAACAACAAATCAAGTTCCTCTTATAACAACGATGTTGGTCGAAGACTATGAATGATCAAACATTTATTGTACTAAGTGTTATACAACATAAATCTAGTTTAACCATTTAATAAACAAGGTATTAAGAGTGAATAAGATAAAAATGATAAGACATGTTAACAACAAACTTTCTTGGATATAAGCATTGAAGTCCATGTTGAGTTTATATTATACTTATTCTAACCCATTAGTGAAACCTTTTCACCTTGACATAATAAACTTAACTAAACATTATGAAGAAGATAAACATAAATAAACTAGATAAAAACATAGTTATGATGAAAAGCATAAATAAAAGATTAATGAAAGCAAAAATTAAACATTACAAAAATACTAAGAAAGAAAGCAAGAATATGATCTTGATCTGAAAACTAAGATGCCTAAATACATGAAAAATACCTCCTTTTATAGGCTAAAATTCAGAACTATTGATTAGATGATTAATTATTTAGTTGGTGGTCAACCATTGACTTGGTGGCTGGTTATTAACATTGTTGGCTGGTTATTGACTTTGTTGGCTGGCCAACACGTCATTGCTAACATCAGAATTGGAACACATAGTCTTCATGAAAGTTGTGGGCAATTGTCTTCGCTTTTCAGCGAAAGAAGAATAGCTTATGTGGACATCTGGAACTTGAGATATGAGCTGAACGCCGAACAGTGTCTGGGTTGCATGACAGATTCAAACATCTTTTTTGTTACTAAGATTTGAACTTAAAAACAGAATATTTGAATCTTAGACTCCTTATGAAAGTTTTAGGCCTATGTCTTAGCTTTCTATCAAGATAAACCAAACCTAAATCCAAGGTCTACAACTCTAGTTATAATCCAATAACCGAATGGTGTTCTAGTTTGAATTGAACCATCAGCTTAGTCCTCTCTTTGTTTCTTCACTTTCAATAGTTAATCACATCTGTAACAGCTCGACCCAACTTGCCATATATTGTCCGCTTTGGGCCTTACCACCCTCACGGGTTTTTTCTGGTGACGCGAGCCTATTTCTAAGCCTGACGCTCCAAAACGCATATGACAAGTCAGCAACCACACTCTTAATAAGGCCAGTTACCACTCCCTCACCAGCCGATGTGGGATATTACAATCCACCCCCTTAAGGAGCTCGACGACTCCGTTGGCACAACTGGACAACCAGTAAGGTCAACTCTGATACCAAATATAACAGCCTGACCCAACTTGCCATATATTGTCTGCTTTAGGCCTTACCGCCCTCACAGTTTTGTTCCTTGTGACGCGAGCCCACTTCTAAGCCTGATGCCCCAAAACATGTATGACAAGTTAGTAACCAACACTCTTAATAAGGCCAGTTACCACTTCTTCATCCGCCGATGTGGGATATTACAACATCAATCAATCCTTTAAATTGTGAGATATACGTGCATTCAAAATAAGCATTTACCATAAATTATAGATATCTTATATTATTAGACTTGTTATTATAAAACATGTTTTAGTTAGGGAATTTAATGATACTTTAGTGCAATGTGTTGTTATAAAACCTTAATGAAAATGCACTTTTAAGTACTAATCACTAACCTTCTAATCTTGTGGCCCTGGTTATAAGGCTGACACCATATTATAGATGAAAAACTTAAAAGAATCACGAAGCAAAATCCTCAATAAACTAAATACCAAGGGATGAAACAAAAAAACAATAATTAAAAAACCACAATTAAAGAAAATGAGGACTAAATTTTTTTGTTATATTTTTCAAACTTGTTGATTTTATTTGCTAAATCTTTATAAAAAAAAATATAATTTGACATTCTTGTAAAATAAAAAAATCAGTCGATGCATGTAACCCTGGTCAACTTACTCGACCTATGACTTAGGAGTTGCTTGGGGTCAACCTTTGGACCAGGTCTAAAAACCAAGATAAAAAAGAATAAGGGCCTAATTTCTTCATTAAATTCTTTTTAATTTTTTTTAAAACTCGTCTTAAAACCCATTGATTTTTTTTTTGTAAAATTTTGACCAAAATAATCTTATTTTTACATATTTGTATAATAAAAAAAAATTAGTTGCCTAGGTAACCTTAGCCAACCACTTGACCTATGCCTCGGGATTGACCTCCGGGCTGAGTTTAAAATCCATAATTAAAAAAATGAGGATGCAATTTTTTTGTAATTTTTTTTTTAAAACCTGTTGAATATTTGTTTTTAGCCAAGTTGATCTGGGTAACTTTGACCAACCCACTCGATTTATAACCGATCGATCCCTAGGTCAGGTTTAAAAACCAGGATTGAAAAAATAAGAATCAAATTTAGCATTAAAATCAAATAATGAGGGATGAATCTGAAAAAAAATCAATTAAGAAAATAAATGAAACCAAAATAAATTATAATGAAAAGAATGAAGGACCAAATTAAAAAAAAAATCAGGTATGAAATTGAAAAGAAAATCAATTAGAAAAAGGGTGAAAAGCAAAATAAATATCAATTACAAGAAAAAGAACTAAATCTAACATAGAAATAAAATAAAATAAAATGCAAAAGGATGAAATTGAAAAACAAAATTCACAAAAAGAATTTAAAGTAAATATAAAATAATAAAACCTATGAGGATCACAATTGAAATAATACAAAAGGTTATGACATTTTTTGAACTTTGAGTAGGTGGAGGAGAGAGAAAAGAGGGTGGAGAAGAAGAAATTCAGCAGCCGCCTAACGGTGGCCCTTACGACAACACGTGCTGGTTAGGATAAAGCACCACCTCACAATGTTTTGCTTAAGATGGCGGTTGGATATTTTTGGACACCAGAGAAGGTGTCATGCGCCACTTAAATAGCGGGGAAAACCTCCACATGTTGGCACGTTCTTATCACGCGCCAATAGCTTTTTAGTTTTTTTTTAATAAATACCAAAACACCCCTAACCCTACAGAAATTTATAAAAAAACTGGAGTTCAAAAGATGCTAATACATCTAAAGACAAAAACATTTGTTTTAAAATCCATGATTTTTTCGGTAATCTCATCGTGCTCAAGAATAGGAAAATTTGAAAAAGCCCATCTCCTAAAACAAATTGAAATTTTGCTTTCAATGGTATCTAGGACTTTACATTGTGCAATAAAGAGAGTAAAAAACATACATACCCCTTACCAATTCTACAATACCAATTTTATCCCATGTAAAAATCCTAAAATACTAATAAAGCCAGCCTTTGTGTCTTTCTCTTTCAGGGACAATTTGGTAAATTCATTATGCGAATCCATGGTGAATTGTGAGAGGAGCTACAGTAAAATACTAAGCTCTTTTAGTTTTTTTGTTAATTGATAGGGCTGGAAATCTTTTAAGCATGCCTACTCATTTGCACTTCAATAACAATAGGATTCATTACATAACTATCCGGTAACAAATTTTAGTTCTTTTAACGTATGCTAGAAGAACATGACACCCATAAACAAGTGGAGCTCAAATAGCTTGATTGAAACAAAATTTGATCTTGAAATTAACTTGAAACATGCAAACGATACAACTCCTGGAAAGGCAAGAAAATAGGTTTGGAGATGTTACACAAAGATTACCTTGAACCTAAGTACCAACACTATTGGAATATAAAACCCCAACCCAACAAATAACAATTCATGAATGAGAAGTACATGATGATGTCACGAAGACAATTGCTTTTCAATAAGCCGATTTAGTTCGTTAAAGAATCAACGTAGGAGAAAAAACTTACCCTCACACATTCACAAAGAGAGATGCGGCAATCTAAATTACTATTAAGCAAAATGTAAAAACTGAAAATTAGGTTACAGAGGTACTTTATGTGTAATAACCTAAGCTAAACCCTAGAATATCCAAGATGTAGACTTGTATAAGGCCTACTTACAATCATACTCAAACTCTTAATTAAACAAGCCAAAATAATGATAATGAAGCCTAAATCATGAAAACAAAAATTAAAATAAAGGTCTAAAGCATGTTGCCATAAATAACAAAGAAAATAACATAAAAGAGACTTATTTCCTAGCCTAAATAGTCTCATTGGTTGAATAATCCTTCCTTATAGCTTTAGGATCGATTGTTGACTTTAGAAATTCCAAATAGACTAAGAGAATCAATTATGACTTGGAAATCTTTGTTGTCGCCTCTAGCTTTTCCGTGTAGAGCTTGGTTTCCTTGCTTTACTTTGACAAAAATAATGTTTATTTCCTCTTTAGTTACTAACTATATTCATTTTCTTCCTTTATAAGGAGAATCATTAAATAATCCTCTTTGGCTTAGGAAAATGTTTTGTCACCCCTTAGTTTCCTTAATGGACTAAGAAACTTCTTCTTTTGAATGCTAATGATTTTCTCTCATTAAGGATTTAATCTGGTATTTTTCCTCTCGTCTCACCTTCTATTGGCTCTTGGAGAATTGAAATCAACACTATATAAAACCACTTAGTAGCATAATCCAAATGAATAAATATGACTTCAAAAGCAAGAAAATTAAGAAAACAAAAAAAACAAAACTACAATTACAATCTCACGAAATATAGTCGACTTGAAGACACATACAAAAAATAGTTGTGAAATTTATGAAAATGATGTAAATAGCACCCAAATATGCAAAAAATAAAATAAAATATGATGATAGTATGTTAAAAGATATGAAATCAATAGAAACAAAACAAGTTTTAGAAGTTGACAAGCTTGAACCTGAATCTGGACCCTAAAGCAAAGAATGTCTAAATGATCCTAAAATTAATATATAGTGCGATTAGGACCCCAATAAATAGAATAACAAGTTGGAATTAATTCTGAGTCTTAATATATAAACGCAATACTGACGCTAGACAACCACTTTAATACCCGAATTTAAAACCTAAAGAAACTCATGTCTAAATGACCCTAAATTTAATATATAGTGCGAATAGGACTCTAGTAACTAGAATATCAAGTTTGAGCTAATATTGAGTTGATTTGTTCAAATTTTCTCATGTTTAGTTTTCTACTGTAGAATCTGAAATTAGTCTTTTAAACGACTTTTTTTCCTTCTATTTTATTTTATGCTATTGATATGTTAAAAGACAATAAAAAATTGAAATAATACTTTTTTGTACTAAAAAGATGCTGCTACTGAATTGAAAAGAAGAAGATTGGAGCAAGTAGTTTGACGCGGAACAAAAGAAAAATGAAATTAACAAAAGGATATAATTTGATTAATAAAGCCAAGCTTTGATACTAAATGACGCGAACACAGTGAGCACTTGGTCACGTAACCCATATGCAAATGATACAACTTCTGGAAATCCAATAAATCAAGTTTGGAAGTGTGAGACAAAGATTACCTTAAACCTAAGCATCAATACTATTGGAATCTGAGACCCTTATCAAGGAATAACAATTTGCAAACGAGAAGTATAGGATGACGCCACAAAGATATTTGTGCTTTGATAAGTTGATTTAGTTTGTTAGAGAAACAAACAAGGAGAGAAGACTCACCTTCACACACTCACAAAGACAGATGTGGCAATATGAATTTGATACGAACCAAGTCAAGTCCGAATTTGGTCTTAAAATGTTTGCTGACCAGTTTTGCGAGATCGGACATATCTCTCAAACCATACATCGGAATAAGGTGTAATTTTACAAGACAAATGAGACATATGGAACTATATTTTTTAAAATTTTCAGGTCAAATGGAGTTTAGAAATATATTATTTCAGTAAGTCGAAGTTACTAGACAAATCTTATCAAATCTATTAGACTAGACCTTTATGTACTATTTTCTAGAGCTATAGGTGGAATATTTTTACGATTCAGGTTTTGTTAGAAACTAGACATCTCGAGCTTTCCAACCATATATGGTAAACCCAATAATTCATCCAGAAGAGAGAGAAGGACGTGTTTGAAATCAAGAATGAAAATCTGTCAAAAATATGTGAAAATTGGAGATTCGGGCTACATAGATTAATTTTGACATGAAGAATTTGTTGTTATTATCCTATTCTATTTATTTATTTAATATTGAATAATTATTTTTTAATTTGGGTTTGTTCTAGCCCATTATACATTGTTTAGGGGTTTATTTTATTATTGAACTTATGTTAGTTGATTACTAGTTTAGGCCCAATAATTTGCAACTTAAAAGGAGTCTATTAGGGTTAGTTAGAGGATACCATATTATGTTTTCTTAGCTATAAATTGTAGCACCAAGTTGGAGAATAAATGTGAGTTTTCTCTTTGTATGTTTGTGGAAAAATAACCTTTGGGCTTAGGTACATGTTTACCTTTGGGTAAAGGTTCTATCAAACTTGATTTTGGGCTTTCCAAGTTGTTATGTTCTTCGTTGAGGGTTGCTTGACCACATAATCAAGAGGTTCGCATCAGAATTATTATTAAGCAAAATGTGAAAACTAACACTTAGGTTATAAAGATGTTTTTTATGTGTTTATAATAACCTAAACTAAACCCCAGAATACCCAAGATGTGGATTTGTATAAGGCCCACTTACAATGAGACCCAAATCCTTAATTAAAAAATCTCAAACACTAATAATCAAGCCCAAATCATGAAAACAAAAATTAAAATAAAAGTTTGAAGCATGCTTCTGCAATTTACAAAGAAAATAACATAAAAGAGTCTTATTTCTTAGCCTAAATAGTCCCCTTGGTTTAATAATCCTTCTTTGTAGATCTAGGATCAGTTGCTGACTTTAGGAATTCTAAATAGACTAAGAGAATCATTTAATAATCCTCTTTAGCTTAGGAAACAAATCTTCTGCCTTTTAGTTTCTGTAATGGATTACAAAACTTCTTCTTTTAAATGTTAAGAATCATCTCCCATTAAAGATCTGATTTGATCTAATTTACCTTGCATAAAAACAAGAATAATTGTTGACTTTTAAACCTTATAATATTAGAAAATCTTGCCCGAACAAGGTTGTCATAAGGTTGAACACATCAAACCCATGTTGCACATGGATTGAGCCTTTCTTACCAATGGATTAGATGGATCAAAGGCTGCTTTTTAAGCTCCATTGGTGCCACTTGTTCCCTTAAGTCCATCGAGGCCCAAACATGCTATATAAAACCATTCAATGTTTCCCTCAGCTTCTTTGCCCTAATCCTTGTAATTGACCAACTATGCACCTCTAAAAGGTCAATGATGTGTTTAGTCATGGTGCTAGGCTGGTCCTCATGGGGGGGCGAATCTCAAACCTTTTAATTATTAAACACTATTAGCCATCTTCAAGTGCCATGTTGTTGGTTGAACAATTTTTTTGGTGTAAAAAAAGTCAAAGAAGAAAAAGCTTAGATGAAAAAATAAAAATAAAAGCACTTAGATTTATAGAAAACATTAACGAGTAATAATAATGTATTTTGAGTTTTAAAAAACCAATAGAAGATATCATAAAGACCTATTCAAAACAAAACAAATGCTTTTTTTAAAAAAACCTTATTATGGCATTTTTTAAAAATATTGAGATAACAACACATTGGATCGATCTAGATTTTGCAACCTACCCCATCAAAACTATGATTAAGATCATGGACTTTATTATAACCTAATTTTAGGTTCCCTAAAAACTATCATTTCTTTTAAATAAAAATAAAAAAGGAAAAAAGGTTTAAAAATAAAAAAAGTATAGTAAGACAAGCGACATGAATGGAAAAAATAAGTTGAAGAATGATCTACATGTATAAATGAAAGATGGAGGGCCATATTATATCTTTGAATTTTTTAGAAAATTGATTGCACCATTGAATGACCTAAATGTGAAAGACAGTGCAAATTCAAGCTTAACTTAAAAAATTGGACAAATTTGCATAAAAATTAAGTCTGAGGACTTGATTAGATTTTTAATAGGCTAATTTGCTTTAATCATAGGTCTAATAAAATGTTTAATTAAGTTTATAAATTAATTTAGGATGGAATTAAAAGAATTAATTAAGTGCAAGAAGTTAATCAGACTTTTAATTGGTCAAATTATTTTATTAAATACTTAATTGTTGAAAAATTAAGTATGGAAGATTAATTTTGGCTTAATTGATAAGATTAGAATTTTAAAGGACCATATTTAATTTTTACAAGCTTAATTGGATGAAATCAGGGGTGAAATTGCAAGAAAATTAAAGTTTGGGGTCAATTTAGGACCAAATTGAAGGATCTCAAAATTAAGGATCAAAGTGCAAAAACAGTGCAAGTTTAGGGATTGAAATCAATCAAAATCAAGTGTCAAGTTAAAAAAAAATAAAAGTTTGATAGTTAATAGGGTCAAATTCAACAAGTTAAAAACCAAGGATCAATTTGAAAAAGGCGCTCAAATCAAAGGTGCTAAATCAAAGTTTCCAAGGGTGTGATTGCAAAAATTAAAAAGTTTCAGGGTTAATTGAGGGCACATGTCAAAATTGAATAACAGGGGAAAAATTTAAGTTTACAATATCCCAATTAGAAAAACTTAAATTCTACAACTTAATTTGAATGACATGTCACTCATCTTTAATGAAAAGAACAAGTGACAAGTCATCTAGTCCTTATTTGTCATCCTTTTCAACCGAGAAAGTTGATCAAATTGCCACCTTTAGGCGAATGAATGTGGCATTTCTGACCACCTCATAAGCTAAAATAACCACTAATGGACCGAGAAACACCTCCTCCACAAAGATTAGTTATCCTCATTGCATGTTTATACCTCTTTTGGCTCAATGAACTCAAACACCCCCAATGTCCCTGCATTTGACAGTTTTAAGCTGATTGAGAGCTCATTTTCCAATCAATGAATATGGAGTTCTAGACCTCAAAATTAGATAAGATTTGATCCTCATGGTAGATTTAAATTCCCTCTACAAGGATCAGTGACTCCTACCCCATATTTACATCACTTGAATACCATCAACAAACATAACAAAACCCAGGAAAACGACAATGTTATTAAAGAACTTATACTTTTTTTGCAATTAACATACAATTGTTTATACCATAATGATTTAAAAACAATTTGTAGGTGTTCTAAATGTGACTTGTAAGATGGATTGTAAATGAGGATATTGTCAAAGTAAACGACTACAAACTTGCCTATGAATAGTCTCAATATCTTATGCATGAACCTCATGAAAGTGCTAGGAGTACTGGTCAATCCAAATAGCATTACAAGCCACTCATACAACCAATATTGTGTCTTGAAGGTTGTCTTCCCATGTGAATATCTAAATCATAACCAACCACTAACTAGTGATTTTAAAGGAAAACCCTTAGCCTAATGTCTCGCCTATAAACATGAAGGCATAACATCAATTTAATTATATTTTCCTATTCAAGAATTTTGAGCTAACTAACACAATAAGAATATGGATCATATACTACATGTATTGGAGTGGAGATTAATATAATACATATCTCTTGTCACGAGTGATTAAATATTTAAACAATTATTCTAGCAAAAACTTGTATGTTTAATTAAATATTTTTCTAATATCTACCAATATGTTAGGTTTTTTTGTTAGATGTATGACACAAGACTTTATGTAATATTTATATACTATATATATTATGAACTCTTTCTTTAACTTAATTTTACACCTTCATTCATTTTAAGTGTGTCTAGTCAACTATTTAAAGTCTAATACCCTTAATTATAGTTATTGATTTATGAAAAATTATATATATATATATATATATATATATATATATAATTTAAAAATGTAAAATGTCATGTGGGCCACTTTTCAAAAAGAGTTGTGGTAATAGGTAAGGATGGGTGATAAAATTTGCATACCATGATACCAATGTTACATAATAAAATTGATGTTTTCTACTATCTTGCTACTTGAAAGAATCAGTAGATACTTTTACGATAATTATTCTTGTGAGGGTCCTTTCGACACGGAAAAAGCACAGGTAGTTGTTTAAGTTAAACCTATATTGACATGTAAGGAGAACCTCATATGGTGATTATAAACAACATTGAGCTAGCTGGGATATTCTTAATTTTCCCATCATCATAATGATAGCTCCAAAAATTTATGATAGTTGAAGCAACTAAAGAGTTGAATACCCCTACTAGTCATCTCTCATGTATAGTTTTTTTTTTGTTTTTTTTTAAGAAATGCAACAAGCAAATTCCATTTATAATGATAAATAATAATAATAAATATTTATTAGATGTAGTGTTAATGAAGATTGAGTCTTATTAATGGTGATTATATTGATACTATATTGCTTGAAGGATTATAACTTTGCTTGCAAGTTTGATGCTTATTCAAGTAATAGCTCCCTTTTCTTCCTCATGTAGGTGCCACAACAACAATACTCTATTGCAAAGTTGCTATTTTCTGTTCTTTCTGTAAATTTTTTGTTATTGTTATTACCTATTTTTCAGTGTTTAGTTGCGCACAACTGCAACCTGCAACACTAATGCAATTATGATGGGTCTTGGTTCTAAAATTGGGATGTTGTAATGTTATTAGATTGCTACAGACTATCGTTTCTATTTTTGTTATCACTTATTTGTTTTACAATCGAATCAAATTATTTTATTACAGTAAGTTGTTTAAATAAATCTAGAAGGACTTGAAGGTATGATGAAATTTTATTCCAACACTCCTTAATATGGATCACCCACGAACACCAACAAGGATCCATTACATGTTCCAAATAGGCCAATTACAAGGTCCAAAATGAATGTATTGAAAGAAGCATTAAATGGACTAGTTTTGCAAGTTTCAGCCAAGATATAAATTATAGATCCATTAGGGCTTCAAGAGAAGGCCTTAGTGAATTTAATTCTTGTAAGAGGGACCCAATCCAACCTTATTTAGGTCATGAACTTTTGGCAATAAGGTTGTCAATATCGCACTAGTTTCGACTAGCCTTGTTTTTGTATTGATTCCATATGTTTTATGGATTCCATACTAATTGTGGATTTTATATTGTGTGTGGAAACATTTATTTTCTTTATGTATTAAGATATATTATTTAATTTATTTTCATGTTAGGTGAGGAGAATACTTAATAAAAGAAAACAAAGAATTCAAACTTAAAAAGAAAACAAGGTGGCAACAAAGTTTTCTAGATTTGCAAAGAGGAACAATAAAAGCAACAAATTTTCCTTCCAAAAGAAGAATAAATACATGACTACAAATAAAATCATTTTATATCTTTGAAACTATATGGGCAACATTTTCTCCCTTGGTTTCTAGGATCATTGGGCGGCATTATTGGCTATAAATAAGCCTTATATCAAACTTGTATTGTTTTCTTTTCTTCTCCTCTTCTTATGGCAGCATATAGAATTAAATTATGGGTTTTATTTTTATTATTTTAGCTATATGTGGTCTCATCTTCTAAGACAACATCATTTAGGCTTAATGTCTCTCATAACATATCAAGTACAGTACAACATGTCTTAAACCAAGAAGATATATAATAACGAGCAAGTTCATCATCATCATCATCATCATCATCGAGATCATGAGGATCAGCCACATCACGTCGACCATTATGTAACAGTTGTCTAACCTAATATGAAGCAAATAGAAATTTTTAATCCATAAATAAAATGAAATGGTTTTGTCGAAGCGTATAAAAAAAATAACAAATACTTACAGCATTTTGAATCCAATGTGCATATGGCTCATTCTTCATCTCCTCCTGTAGAGGAACCTACACTGAGTTTGGTGTAATGATTCGTCATGTTATACTCAGGTATCAACCCATGCATTCCTCCTTAGAAATTACAGGAAGCACCTCTCTAAGAATAAAATTTCTTCGTCCATCCCACATATTGATACTGGAGATGGTGGATTATCCAATTATAATTAGCATGCCTACCTGAAAGACTAATGGAATGCAACTAATCGGTTGTATCTATGTCAAATAGAATTGTTGCTTAGAGCTAAATTATCGCATTTCACAGTCCAGACAATGCATCTCAACAAGCTCAAAAAATATAAGGGGAACAACTAGTGCTGATAAATTCATGGTCAATACATATATAACAAGAGCAGCTATTATATCATCTTTTAAATAAGAATTTCACACAACCTATTAAATCATCAACAATGCAAATTATTTTCTATCATTTACCAACATCAACCTATACAATTTATTTCTCATCATTTACCAACAACATAAAATTTCTACATCAACAATGCGCAATTATTTCTCATCATTTACCAACATCAACCCATGAAAAATTATTTCACAATATTTATCAATATCAAAATATGTCAACATCAACCTATACAATAATTTCCTAACATTTATCAAAATCCAAAAAATTAAACATCAACACAAGCAATTAATTATCATTATTTACCAACATCAACGCAATCAATACTTTCTCATCATTTACCAACATCAATGAAAACAATTATTTATTTATCATAATTTACCAATATACCTTATTTGAATGTTGGTTATCTAACTCGTTGTGATAAAATGACAAAATATGAGTTGGATTATTTTCAAAATATCTACTCTCACACCATCTGTTAATAAATAAATAATAAAACTTATTAAATAAGGTTTTCATGAAAAATATTATTAATCTAAACATCATAATTTGTATGTTTAATAACATATTAACTATATCCTAATGGAAGTTGTAGATCAACCTCCAAAACTTGGATAGACATAAAAGGTTTACAGTAATTTGTGGCCGCCCCAAGTGTAAATGCTCCCATGACCATAGGTTTATGTATAAAAAACATACAACAATTAGTAAACTCGGGCATAAAAAAAACATAATACAAAAAATAATAAACTTATTACATTTATTTTACTTGTAAAAGTAATAAATACCCTCCAATTTGCTTTGATTTTTCTAAGCTAGCTTGACACAAATATGTATACAAACATGCAAGAACACCTGAACCTCAACTATATAGTGGAATGGATTGAAAATCCTTCAGCAGCAGTAGTAGAACAAAGGCACAACATTCCACTGAGATCCGTGAAAAGTATAATGCCAAATATATGAAGTATGTAAAAGATCAAATAACTGTTCACAAAATTGATAGAGAAACCACACAATTTTCATTATAATGTTGAGTGAAATATTGACACGACCAAAGAGTTGATGTCTTCTCCCAAGTGTAGGAGTGTCAAAGTAATAAATAACCCGGCAAGACCGAGATCGAACCATATGGAGGTTAACTGTATAAACTACAAATAAAGAAATAGATAATAACAAAAAAGGAGTTGAAGAGATCTTTGTGATGTGAAATTGATATAAGGATTAAACAATGATAAAATAATTGTTAATGTTAGAGGATCCACTAATAGTATTTCAAACAAGTTTATACATAAACTCTTTTTATTACTCAACTGGAAACCATACACAAAGGAGGTTCCAATCAGATTATAAATTGTTAACATGATTACATTATTTATCTTATTCGAATAATGCTAATACTTGTAAATGTTGTCAGGTATCCATGATTATAACTTATGTTAGCAACAAATCAAGTTCCTTTCATAGCACAGGTGTCAGTTATATCAAACGGTTGGGCTATGAAAGTGCCAAGTATTTGTTGTACCAAGGGTTATACAACATAAATCTAAATTAACCATTTAACAAGCAAAGTATTAAAAGTGAACAAGATAACAAATACAAAACATGTTAGTATCAAGCATTAAAGTCCATGTTAAGTTTATACTATACTTATTCTTACACCATTAGTGTAACATTTTCACCTTGACATAATAAACTTAGCTAAACATAATGAAACATAGAAACATAAATAAACAAGATAAGAACATAAATAAGATATAAGTTAACTAAGTAAAGGAAAGGAAATGAAAAGTATAAACAAGAGATTAATATAAACAAAACTTAAGCATTACAAAAATATAAAGAGAGAAATAAAGAGCGTGATCTTGATCTGAAAACCAAGATGCCTAAATGTATGGCAAATGCCTCCTTTTATATGTCAAAATTTGAAACTATTGATTTGATGACTAATTGTTGAGTGGGTGGCCACATCTTGACTTGGTGACAATCCTTATGTTCTTGTCTGAACAAAACATCATTACTAATGTCAGAATTTGAACAGATTATCGTCATTAAAGTTCTAGGAAATTGTCTCAGCTTTCCAACAAAAAAAGAATCAATGCATTTCTTATAGAACTCGAGATATGGGTTGAACACTGAATAGTGTCTGGGCTGTAGGACATATTCCAACTTCTCCATTGTTGCTAAGATTCGGACTTCTAGACAGCAGAATTAAGTCTTGAACTCCTCATGAATGCTTTAGGCCTATGTCTTAGCTTTCTAGCCATATAAACCAAATTGACATACAAGATCTACAACTTCAGATATGACCCAATGACTGAACAGTGTTCCAGTTTGGACTGAACCATCATCTCTTTTCTAAGCTTAGCCCTCTCTTTGTCTTCTCAATTTTAGTAGTTGAACTCATTAATTAATCAGTTAATTTATATGATACGCCTGCATTTAAGATGAACATTTACCATAAATTAATGGTATCTTATATTATTAGACATGATATTATAAAACATGCTCTAATTAAGAAGTTATTGATATTTAAGTGCAAAATGATGATATAAAACCTTGATAAAAATGCACTTTTAAGTACTAATCAAATATATACAAGAGAAGAGTTTGTTTTTGGTAATGAATACATATGGACATTTGCTATAATTCTGACAGAATAATTTCTGCAATAAATGGAAAGATTTGTAACAGTTGGAATGCTAAACTTTGGTAGGAATCTGTTGCTTGATTTTGGCAGAGTTTATGCAGATTTCCTTAATATGCCCCTGTAAGATAGGACTCCCATCAGTAAGGCCAATCTTGGATCTGAAAAACATGGTACGCTGCCGAGATAACGGTTTGGTTAGCAAATCTGCAAGCTGATCTTGGGTGTGAACATGCTTGACATGAATAGAACCCTTTTGAACTAAGTCATGCACAAAGTGCAGATCAATCTGAATATGCTTCATTCTGGAGTGATGAACCGAATTAAAATTGAGATGAGTAGCTCTAAGATTGTCACATAGCAGAGAAGGTGGAGCTTTGAGTGGAAAGCCAAGTTCATCAAAAAGACTAAGCAACCACATTGTTTCAGATGCTGCATTGGCTAAGGATCTGTATTCAGCCTCTGTAGATGAACGTGCAACAGCCCGTTGTTTTTTTGAACTCTAGGAAATGGGATTGTGTCCCAAAAAGTTGATATAGGTAGAGGTGGAAGTGTGATCATCGACGTTGCCAACCCAGTCCGCATCAAAATATGTTGTGAGATGCCAAGTGGTAGCCTTTTTTATGTGGATACCATAGAAGATAGTTTGCTTCAGATATCAAAGGAGTCGTTTAACTGTTTTCCAGTGTGTATTAGTGGCATTGTGCATGAATTAGGATAACTTGTTGACGGTAAATGAAATATTAGGATGGGTAAGGGAGAGATATTGAAGACTCCCAAGGACTCGATAAAATTCAGTGCTATCAGCAGAGGCAGTGTCATCGACCAATTTTAAAGATATGCCAGTAGATAGGGGGTGAAGACATCCTTGGCACCAACCATGTTGGTTTGGGACAGCAAGTCACGGACATATTTATGTTGTGACAAGAATAAACCTGCACAGTTGAGATAACTTCCACTCCCAGAAAATAATTAAGAGGACCCATATCTTTCAAAGAAAATTGATCACCAAGCTACTGAATAAGAGATTGCACAAAACTAGAATCATTTCCAGTAAGCACAAGATCATCCACATATACCAACATATAACACATATCAGAGCCACGATGATAAATAAACAAGGAGGAATCAAACTTAGAATTATGAAAGCCAAGTTGAATAAAAGCATGCTTGAGTATTGAATACCATGCCTGACACAATCAAAGAGTTGATGTCTTATCCCAAGTGCAGGAGTGTCAAAGTAATAAATAACCCGGCAAGACCGGAGTCGAACCAGAGGGAAGTGAACTATATAAATTATTAATAATAAAAGGAGAAAAGTAGAAGAGAACTTTTGAGATGTGATATTGATGTAAAGATTTAATCAAAAATAAAAATAGTTGTCAAGGTTAGAGGATCCACTAATGGTATTTCAAATAAATATAATATAAACTCTTTTTATTACTCAACTGGAAACTACACACAAAGGAGGTTCCAATCGGATGATTTATTGTTATTAGCTCATTATAAATTATTAACATGATTATATTAATCATCTTATCTAAGTAACACCATACTTGTAAATATTATCAGGTATTCATAATGCTAACTTATTTTAACAACAAATCAAGTTCCTATTATAACAATGATGTCGGCCGAAGACCATGAATGATCAAGCATTTGATGTACCAAGTGTTATACAACATAAATCTAGATTAACCATTTAACAAGCAAGATATTAAGAATTAGTAAGATAAAAAGATAAAACATGTTAATAACAATCTTTCTTGGATATAAACATTAAAGTCCATGTTGAGCTTATATTATGCTTATTCTAACACCATTAGTGAAACCTTTTCACCTTAACATAATTAACTTAACTAAACATAATGAAGAAGAATAACATAAATAAATAAGATAATATCATGATTATGATATAAGTTAACTAAGTATAGGAAAGGAAATGAAAAAGCATAAACAAGAGATTAATATAGCATGAAAGAAAACTTGAACATTACAAAGAGAGAAAGCAAGAAGATGATCTAGATTAACCATTTAACAAGCAAGATATTAAGAATTAGTAAGATAAAAAGATAAAACATGTTAATAACAATCTTTCTTGGATATAAACATTAAAGTCCATGTTGAGCTTATATTATGCTTATTCTAACACCATTAGTGAAACCTTTTCACCTTAACATAATTAACTTAACTAAACATAATGAAGAAGAATAACATAAATAAATAAGATAATATCATGATTATGATATAAGTTAACTAAGTATAGGAAAGGAAATGAAAAAGCATAAACAAGAGATTAATATAGCATGAAAGAAAACTTGAACATTACAAAGAGAGAAAGCAAGAAGATGATCCTGATCTGAAAAACAAGATGATTAAATACATGGCAAATGCTTTTTTTTATAGGCTAAAATTCGGAACTATTGATTGGTTGACTAACTAAATAGTTGGTGGTCAACCATTGACTTGGTGGATGGTTTTTGATATTGTTGGCTGGTTATTGATATTGTTGGCTGATCAAAACATCATTGCTAACATCAGAATTTGAGCACATAGTATTCATTAAAGTTGTGGGCAATTATCTCAGCTTTTCAACAAAAAAAACCGAACAGTGTCTGGGCTGCAGGACAGATTCTGATTTCTCCGTTGTTGCTACCATTTGAACTTGAAAATGACACTTTTAAATCTTGGACTCTTCATGAAAGTTTTAGGTCTATATCTTAGCTTTCTATACATATAAACCAGACATAAATCCATGTTCTACAGCTCCAATTATGATCCAATAACTGAATGATGTTCCAGTTTGGACTGAACCAACATCTCTTTTCTAAGCTTAGTCTTCTTTTTGTCTCTTCACTTGCAATAGTTAATCACATCAATTAATTCTTTGAATTGTGAGATATACCTGCATTCAAAATAAGCATTTACCATAAATTAAAGATATATTATATTATCAGACTTGTTATTATAAAACATGTTTTAGTTAGGGAATTTAATGATACTTTAAGTGCAGTATGATGATATAAAGTCTTAATGAGAATGCACTTTTAAGTACTAATCAATGCCCGAGGGGCTTGTTTAAGCTCATAGATAGCTTTACGCAGCTTACATACATGATGGTGTTTCGTTTGATCCTTGAACCCCGGAGGTTGACTCATATAGACAGTCTTGGTAAGCTGACCATGCAAAAAGGCATTGTTAACATCCATTTGCCTCAAGGTCTAACCTTGCATGACAGCAACAATGAGCACAGACCAAATGGTTGCAGGTTTTACAACGGGACTAAAAGTTTCTTTATAATCAATCCTAGGGCGTTGGTGATAGCCTTTGGCAACAAGTTGAGCTTTGAAGCAATCAATTGTGTCATTTGGTTTCCATTTAACACAAAAAACCCACTTACAACTGACAGGTCTGCAACCAGCTGGGGTGGAACTAAGTCCCAAGTGCCACGTCTCATAAGAGCAGTAAGCTCATTAGAATGACTTTACGCCAATTTGGCATGGACAAAGCCTGGGTAACACATGTTGGTTCTAGACTTTGAGGAAAAGGATGTTTGGTGATAGAATTTATTTGTTTGGGTTTAAAGATGTTATTTATGGATCTGGTAGTTATGGAGTGTGTCCGATTAGATGGTGGTGGTATTATGGTTGTGAGGACTGGAGGAGACACATTATGGGATGAAAGAGACACTAGTGTAGCTAGGTGATCTTGCTGTGAAACAGGGGAGGGTGAATAAGCAGTCTCATAGTTTTGCTCAATTACACACGGGTTTGATAATGATGAAATTAGGAAATTATTTGAAGAGTGTAAAGGAACTAGAGAATGAGAGGAAAATGGGTTACCTGGAGGAGATTATTCTATGGTGATAGCATATTCTGAAAACACTGGTGAAGTAAAGGATACGAGCGGGGCAGCACGCAAAGGGGATGACACAGACGAAGAGGAAGAAGAGCCAAATAAGGCTAAGGTTTGTTGCTCATCAAAGAGTACATGTCTGGAGAGATAGATTCTATTTGTTTTGGGTTCTAGACAATGGTAGGCATTTTGGGTTAAAGAATACCAGATGAAAACACACGGAATGGACTTGGGCTGAATTTTATGTGTGTTATAAAGTTTGATTAGGGGATAACAAATACACCCAAAAGATTTTAATTTAAGATAGTTGGGCTTTTAGAAAAAAAGACTTTCAAATGGTGATTTGTTTTGTAGTAGAGGAGTAGGTTGACGATTAATGAGATACGTGGCAGTATGAAAAGCATGTGGCCAATATGAGAGAGGGAGATTGGCATCGTATAGTAGAGTGAGACCAGTTTCAACTATATGGTGATGCCGACGTTCAGAAATACCATTTTGTTGATGTGTGTGAAGGGCAAAGGTATAGTGACTAATCCCATAAAGGGAGAGAAAGGGTTTGAGACTTGTGTATTCGCTACCATTGTCAGAGTAAAGGCTTTTTATTTGTGATTGAAACCATTTCTCAACAAGTTGTTTAAATTGAGGAAAAATGCTCTTAACACAAGATTTTGCATTAATGGGGCAGAACCACATATATTTTGTGTAATGGTCAATGAAAATTAAATAATAGCGCGAATCATCTAGACCAACACAATGAGCAAGTCCCCACACATCAGTATAAATAATATCAAGGGGAGCATGACTCTGAAAACTGGTAGGCCAAAAAGAAAGTTGATAGGCTTTATTGATAGAACAAGATGAACATAGAGAGTTCATTTTATTATGCGCTATAGGAAGAGAAAAATTATTGACAAGATTTCTAACAATTTTGAAGGACGAATGACCGAGACGTTTGTGCCACCCGTCAAACAAGGTTTGTTCATGCACATTGGCAACAATTTTAGAGGCGGAGCCCACCAGTGAGTTCGGAAAATGATAAACGCTGCTTTCACATACTCCTCTTATTAATGTCGCCCCCGTAGTCTGATCCTTCACAAGAAAATAAAAGGGGTAAAACTCAAGAAAAACATTATTTTGAGAGGTGAAGTGATGAACAGAAATTATATTTTTATAAATATTGGGAACACAAAGAGTGTCATAAAGTATAAATGTTCGTTTTGGTGATTTTAAAGTTAAGGAACCAATATAGGAGACTGTCAAACCTGACCCATCACCAATAACTACTTCATTAGTGTCATCATACTCAGAATGAATAGATAAATTCTTCAAGTCACTAGTAATGTTATGGGAAGTAGGAGAATCAAGAAGCCATTTATGATCTGCTGGTTGAGAGGTAGATGTGCAGTTGGTTGTGACCTTTGATTGATGAAGTTGTGGGAAAGACTTAGATGTATGACCCATTTGGTCACAAAATTGGCATTTTGGTTGATAACGCCTTAGAGTGTACCGGGTTATTGAAGGCTTCCAATTGTCTTTGAATAGGCCTTGAAGAATTTTATTGTAACTTTGAGAACGAGTATGCCCATTTGTTTTATAAGAACCCTTCAGATAAGACCCATCATAGGAGCCACTGTGTTGTCAGTGATGGTGAGAATAATTTGCAGAGGCAATAAGCTGCTAGGTTGAAGATTCCAAGCATCGCAGGTAGCTGTTATGCCTCACAAGAATGTCATAAAGCTCTTTGAAAGTCAGAGATGTTTCCCGTGCTCGAATCGGGGCAGCAATTTCTCTGAAATTAGCACCCAATCCATTAAGAATGTAAAGGGTAATATCATCATCAGAGATTGGATGATCGATGAGTGCAATCTTATCGGTAAGGGCTTTCATCGCATGCAGATAAGAATGAATGGAGCGATTTCCTAGCTGAATCAAGGTAAGTTCTTCCTTAAGTTGCATGGCATAGGTTCTGGATTTACTAGCGTACATGTGATGAAGTTTTTTCCAAGCCTCATAGGAGGTTTTGGAACTGGTGATGAGAGGGGTAATGGTGGGTGAGGTAGAAGCCAGAATAGCGCTCAGGATTAATTTATCCTGACGAACCCAATGAGTTTTGTTCAACTCAATAGGAGAAGTGCTAGCTAAGGAGGGACACTGGGAAACTCCATGAACATAGTCAAGGTTGTATCCGATGAGGAGGGCTTCAAATTGTGCTCTCTATTGAGGAAAGGTGGACGACATTAGTTTCTCAATGATTTATGTTATGATGGTGAGAGCAATTAGTGCATTTTCAGTGGAAGAGATAGGGTGAGTGTTTGGGTGGATTTTAGAGGTTTGATCTACAGAGGCCGACATTTTTAGAGAAAGGATCTGTTTGCTCGTAAGAGAATTGGCTTTGATACCATAAAGGATCAAACAACTGCTCATAGAATTGATAGAACCACACAATTTTTATTATAATGTTGAGTGAAATATATACAAGAGAAGAGTTTGTTTTTGGTAATGAATACATATGGACATTTGCTATAATTTTGGCAGAATAATTTCTGCAGTAAATGGAAAGATTTGCAACAGTTGGAATGCTAAACTTTGGTAGGAATCTGTTGCTTGATTTTGGCAGAGTTTATGCAGATTTCCTTAATAGTATGTACACTCTAGCATAATTACACAACATAACATCGAGTTCAGATCAAATATAGACAACTCAATATGTTAATTGAACTATTAGTATGCATTAACATATCATAATAAAATCTCATCATCATAATCATCAAGTAATTCATAAAACTTTTTCCAAAGCCATCCCATGCATAAAGTGTTCCCCTTGAACATTTCAGGAGCGAGTACTCGTCCGAATATATGCTCGTATAAAGTGATCTTATTCTAGATACCCATAGTTGTATGTGCTCTCCAATCTATAGGCAAGCCAAACATAATAACAATGTCCTACAATGTAGGTGTTATCTCCCTGACACGATGGTGAGAAGTGAGAGACTCTCATCTCCATCTCTCAATTAGTGTCATGAGCAATTCATGATCCATCTTTATGTGTTGAAGACATGTAATGTAATAAAAAAAATTATCTGCATGATGTATGGGATCATAGGATTTGGAAGCGACATCAACTTATGAAATCTATAATACATCTTACTCAAATCCTGCATAATAAAAGAAAAAGTTCAATATATTAACATGAATTATAAGGAAATTAGTACAATAATTAATCGTCTTTGTCAAATAAAAAACAAAAATACATTCCCATTCTATATGGCCTCTGCTCTATGTAACTCGTGCAACCGTAGAATAGAAGGATCAACCGAACCAGGATCCACATACTGAGAAATTTTATGTGTAGATAAAGATGACATGCCTCGTGTACGTTGCATCCTAACCAAATGTACCTATAAAATACAAAATATAATTCAAAATTAGAAAATAAATACTAGAAACAAACAACTAAAATTAAATTACAAACAATAATAAAAAGACATGCAATTGTATATCTTATTACATATGTTATTTGTATTCATAAGCTTTTTTTGTTTTGCCATGTCTGATCGCATATGTCACATCTATATACCCCTCTTTTGCTTCCATACCCCTCTTTTGCATCCATCGCATTACACAATCAAGTTGACTTTTTCAACCCCGATCGATTTTTCATCTTGAAAGGTCTAGGTATACTTGAGGATCAGTATATTCATTCCACTTTAATTCATTAGGTAAGGAATGGAATGGAGTCTCATATGTGTTTTTATACATCTAAAGATTATAATATTAATCAACATACTAGGTAGTATTAAGATGTCTTAGTGCACAACATGAAAAAACATGGGAACAAAATTAATGACAACTCTACCATTTACAACGCATGCATATTCGATTCGTTAACTTAACTATTCGTCTAACTTCTTTTTTGACACCTAGTTTATATGGGGTGGAACCTGAAAAGTTTCATAATCAACATTGAAAAGTACCGCAGTATGATCTCTAGACCTAAATATTTTGGCATCTAATTTTAACTGAACAACAGAAGGCTATAATTTCTCTTGTGCAATGTAGTTATATGCATCCTTTTTTTGTTTAACAAAATAAGCATTAGTCCTACAAAATAGCAGAAACATGCAAAACATGTGTACCTTTCAAAATATGATTAAAAGATTTAGAAATGTTTGTTGTCATATTGCGATATCAATGACCCCCCTCATAAAAAACTGTCCATTTTTCTTTTGGTTCCCGCTCAAGCCATTCTTTCCATTCTAGATGACTATTGCCTATATAATCAAATCATACATCAAATTTATGCTTCAAAGATTCATAACACATCCTAAGCAACTTTTTTTTTGCTGACAAATCTTTGAATTTGTGATTGAAGTTGTTTGTTAGGTGTCTAACACAATACCATTGTTATCCAATCATTTTAGGCCATATTTCTCTCATTCCATGCTTAATATCATCATGCTTATCCAATATTATATATATATATATATATATATATATATATATATTACTACAGTTACCTGTAATGTGATGTTGAATAAGTAATGAAAATCATCTCCAGTTAACATTATGTTCTTCAACTAGTGAATAAACTAAAGGAAAAAACGCATTGTCTGTATAAAAAAACCCCTGCAATCAACAACTTTTCATTGAACCTTCCATACAGAAGGGTGCTATCCACACTAATAATTGGCCTATAAGACTTGAACCCCTCAATTGCAATACCAAATACCTCGAAAACTCTACCAAAAACAATTGTTCCACTATCAAGCTATCCATTATGTTTCCACTCAACAACTCTTCTAGGATTTTATTCTTGTAAAACCACAAACAATTTAAGTAACATTTCAAATGAGTCCTTGTATGTTTCAAAAAGTTCCTGAAGTATCTTTTGTTTTGCAATCAATGCTTTATAGTAAGAAATTTTAAACTTATAGTGCAATTTAATTTCTTCTTGTATGTTGGAAACAATATAGGCAAGGTTATCTTGAACAAAAGTTACAATCGTTGATGCAATAAATTTAGTATTAAGCTGATAATGGTCTTTTTTTATGCATGTATTGATACATGTGTTTACCTTTCAATTTTAATATCTCAAAGGAATCTGACCTTTTATGGTATCCTCAAATAAGTATCATTGACATTCGAATGCATAAACACGTGTGTTTACCTTTCAATTTTACTTTCTCAAAAGAATTCGACCTTTTATGGCATCCCCAAATAAATAGCATTGACATTTAGGTACATAAACACATTAACACATTGTAGTTGAACAAATATTTGATATAAACATTAAATATGATATTCAAGTAAATGTACAATATGTCATTGCTTAATAATATTTATAAAATTATTTTTAGTTCTGAAATCTTCTACCAATCATTACAAATCATATTATCAACTCTAGTATCATGATCAAATTCTGAAACAAGAAGCCTCATCATCATTATCATCTAATGTTTCAATCCTACATCCTCATCTTCATTATCATTACAATAAAAAAAAATCCACACTGATCAAATATTTTCATCACAAATTCTCTTCACCCTCACTGGAACAATAGTTTCTTCAGCTCTTCCTCTTCTATTGAATTACCAGTAAAGATCTCTTCTGGAAATAAATTA
>Ga0325402_1000221_pt1 | contig 34078 bp, 15 predicted proteins | sample PopdelMetagenome_22_FD_207212 | JGI IMG/M metagenome (GOLD analysis project Ga0325402, IMG submission 207212) | Populus deltoides microbial communities from Bellville, Georgia, United States - Xylem-PdKOR-R3 | ecosystem: Host-associated > Plants > Phyllosphere > Stem > Wood/Secondary xylem... | reverse complement strand
TGCTTTTTTCCTTTTTCTTGCCCAAAAAAAGGCTTTGTAAGGGTTTTATTTGTATATTAAAAGGGGAAAAGATGATGAGATGATTTTTTTTAGTTTTTGAAAGAGAGAGAGAGAGAGAGAGAGAGAGAGAGAGAGAGAGAGAGAGAGAGAGGTTAATAAGAGGCGAGGTAGTTGTTGTTTTATTCTCTTAGGTATATAACAGCTTGGTTAAAAAAATATTTATAAGTTACTCGTACCATTCAATTTTGTTTTGAATTTCTTACAATTCTCAAAAGGTTTAATTTTCTGTATGAAAATGGTGATTTGATCTCTTATGCAAGTGAGATTAAGCTGGGTGAAATTTCATGACGAGGTGACTTTCTACTTTTTTAGTTTTTTTAGTTTCAATGCAAGAGGCTCAACTAAAAGCTCGAAATTTTGTTTGAAAAAAATTATCTTTTTTTAGCACTAATATTATCAGTATGAATAATAACAAGTAGCTTGTTCGTGATGTAATAATTCTTGTGGAAAAAATTCTTTGTATTTTGAGAGTGTTATTTATCGGTCTAGGTTGTTTATTTGCTTGATCAGAAAGGACTTTTAAAGACATGTAATGCAAGCTATGACTATTGGACATAAAAGAAAAGGATTTATAGGCTCCAAGAGTATTTCAAGATTTTAAATACTTAAAATAATTGCCATTTACTTGACTTATTATGCCTTTCAATCTCTTTCCCTTTTATTGTATTTCTTTGATTTGTCTTTTTTTACTGCTTTGGTGGGGCATCCTTATTTTGTTTTAACCTTGACTTAGTCATTTTTGTTTTTCTTTTGGGCATGCCCCTAGCATTTGAATCTCTCGAGCTCTTTTGCTTTTTTCATTGTTTTTCTTAACTCTTGATATTTAAATTTTCATTTGCGCCTAGTTTGTGATATGATTCTAGTCAAAATTAACTCTTGATCCAAATTTGGCATATGCATTTTTTCTAATATGGGGGTGTGTTCCTAGTCAAGATTTTTAAGAAAAAAAAATTATTCAGACTCAAATGGGGACCACAAGGAAAATATTTTTAGAACATGAAAGGAAAAAAAAGGTCTTCCATCATTTCAAGCGCTAGCGGTTAAAACTGATAAATTTTATCCTTATTTAGTATAATGATTTAGATTTGCAAAGAACTATGTTTTGGAGTCTGTAACTACTAAATTCATTACATGCCATTATGTATACATCTAAAACTTGGATCAACAGATATAGTGTAAGGGTAACTACATGTTTTCATTTTATATCTTTTAGTTCAAAAAAATTTGGTCATTTCAAAATGAGAATTATTTGAATGATTTATTTGTCACCTTATGAAAAGGGTGTATAAACACTGTTTTGAGCAAACATTAATTATTTCTGAAATCAAAAGGTAAATTTAATTTTTTAGGATTATTTTGGCAAGGGTTTTTCACAAAACCAATTTGGTCATAAGGTTTTAAATAAAGCCATGGGATCACTTATAAGATTCAGTTTTATGAGTCTCAAAAAGGTAGGGATTGCCTCTTAGTGTGTTTTATTGCACACCTTAGGGTTCAAATATTTTTACCTATATATTTATCCAATCGCAGACAATAATAAAATGTTAAGTATTACTTCCACAAAAACATCTCTTGATTTTAAAACAGTAAAGAGATATAAAAAAAAAAACAATTCATATTTCATTAAAAATATGTGATGTGATCCCAAAACAAAATACAGAAAAGAAAAATTCCATAATGATAAAGATTGACAAATGCCACACTCTTTCTTAGGTAAGATTCTCCAACAACATTTGTTTTTTGTTAGTGTTTACCAACCACTTATTATGCTGAAGATGATGTGGTGACAATGTAGTAGATACCACTATTATTTCCATCATAATTCTAGAGCTCGTTAATGGACCTTTTATTTTTCATGCTTTGATACTTTGTTCAACCTTTTCGGCCATAATCACTATAACAGTAATGTGTTGGGCTACGTTTCTAACCAGTAACTCAAAGTAAGATGTCTTGAAAGTGTTAGTAAATAAAATGACCATCTTTGTTTCTAGTAATGGAGAATTTATATGAGCAGTTACTCCATGCCATCTCTAGTTGTATTCTTAGATAGATTCCTTGTCACTCACTTTTATATCTTATAGGCTTATTTGGTGAATCATTGGGCACTACATACCGGTGTATTTAGCAAATTCTGACACTTTAAACTTCTTGGGGACCACTATGTTCAAAACCAGGTATGTTTCACCGATTTTTATATAAATTAGTTCCTTCAATAGCCCTTAATCTCTCTTTAATAGCAAACAACTTATCAAAATGTCCATCTGTTATCATATTTGCCTTTAGGTTTCAATATTTAGGTACACAGTTTATGCTATTTAAGAAAATGAAAAAGGTGTAGTGAACTATGCCTCCGGTGAGGTGCAAGTTACCTAAAACTTTTATGGAATGAAGGTGAAGGGAGTTATTTGTATAGGTGCGAGTTTGGCAGTAACTGTAGGGTGGATAAAAGCTCGTTCTCTAGATCTGGATCTTAGGATTTGTTCGAGTAAAACTGATGAACCTAGCAATATCATCCTTTGTATTTTTCATCTCCCTTTTGAGGATTCCAACTATGCCTTTTCTTTGTTCTCCATGAGCCTTTTTTCTAAGTTAAGTGTTTATAGATTTCAAGGGTTCAACTTGTAGGGGTGGGCCTATATTTCACCTATAAATGAAAACCATGCAAGTTTGTAAAGAAAATAAATATGTGATGCTTATGGAAAACAAAAGGTAAATTGAATACGGGTTCGTCCTTCAAGGGTGACAATGATCATCATTTATAGATTCAAGAACCTAATGTCATCATTGCATAGACTACAAAATCAATATCCATCTCAATCAATTTGTAATAGCCCAATGTAAAACCCCGTGTAAATAAAAAAACTAAACAAGTAAGATCACGATGAGCAATGAAAACTTAGGATGAAAAAAATGATTAAGTAATATAAATAATAGAGAATATGATGTGAAATGGAGAGAATTGTCTCTATGATTAAATATAAAAGTATGGATGAGGTTCCTACAGAAATCATGAGTTTTAGTTTAAAACTCATAACTATGGTAAAACTGGTAATGGGTTTCAATGGATAAAAGAATAAGAAAAATAAAAAAATGATTCGAAGGAATTAAAATGATAATAATAAAAAAAAAAGTTAAAACTAATGGTGTAAGCACCAAATAAAAATTGGTAATGTTACAATGAAATTGTATTAAGTTCATAAATAAAATAAAAGTTAAAAATTTAGAATAAATACATTTGGGAAAAGAAAATAATCCCGAGGATTAAGAAAAATAATTGGTATGATTTATGTAAGAATTGAATAAGGAAATTTGATTTTTTGATGGAAAATCACAAATTATTCAGTTTTACGCTAAAACGCGTAACTCTCAACATGACTATTAAACAAATCTGACATTTTGCACGGAGCCTTCTAACATGTAGTCTTTCCTGGGTTAAATTTTAGAAATTTTGGAATTTAGAAAGGCCTTGTTATTTCGGTCCAAAGTTGGTATTTTACAGAAAAATCACCTAAAGGATTAAATAAAGGGAATTTTAGTCAATAAAGAAACATTTCATCCTCCCCCATTATAAGTTTCAACCTGCCTTAGTAGAGGAAGAGATGAGAGTTTTTATTATTTTTATCCAAAAATCTAAGGATATAGCTTTCAAATTGAGAAAATCATGAGTGATTTTGAGAGAGATATTGATTAAAACACATGATTTTGATGGAGAGAGAGAGATAGAGAGAAGGAAAGAAATGGTGAAGAATAGAGGAAAGTTGAAGAGGGGAGGAGAAGAAAATGGAGAAAAGCTTGGATTGTCTACCATTCTTTCTTTGATTCCTTGTAATTAAGAGGTAAGAAATATTGACTAAAGCTAAATTTGAGGTTTTGACATGAAATTGATTTGATTGTGTTGTAAAGTGTGTTATGGAAGTTTTGAAATAGCATGAAGGGACATTGAGTTTGTTGATATTATGTTAGATATATGTTTTCATGTGTTATGGAAGTTTTGAAATTGTATGAAGGGATATTGAGTTTGTTGATATTATGTTAGATATATGTTTTTAGGCATGAAAAAGGATTGGGTCTAATGGTAATTCAAAGAAAACTTGAAGAAAATTATATCATCCATTTATTACAAAGTTTCGGCCAAACCTAACTTAAAGGGTTTGGAATTGTTGCTTCAAATTAACATGAAAATTGTATAATAATGAGATAAATAGAAGTGTTTAATGTGTGGTTAAGGGATTAAATTGCATAAAAGTTGAAGAAAAAAACCCCATGGCCATCATAATGGTAGTTTCGACCTAGATATATCAATGATGGGATAAGTTTAATTGTTTTAATTGCTATGGAATTTGAGCTGAATGAGGTAGAATAGATATGAAAATGATTGGGAAAAGTTTAATTGGAATAATTAAAAAGAAAATCATCCCCCGCCATGAATGAAGGCATTCGGCGAAATGAAGAAGAAATAAGGAGATGACATTTTGATTCATTTGATAGGTAAATTATGTATGGAAGTATTTATGTGTATAGAAAAAATTAGGCTGAGTGTCAATTGAAAGAATTTTAAAAGAATCCTAATCACCATCATAATATGGAATTCGACCAAAATGAAAATCTTGAACTTGAGTTTATTCAATTTAATGTTATGGGGATTATATGGGATTGTGATTTGCTGAATGCCAAACGAATTGGGTAATGTTCAAAATAATAGATAAATGTGAGGAAAATTCCATTTTCTTTGGAAATTTAAGTTTGTCCAAATGGATAATAAATGGGGAGAAAAATGTTAAATTAAGGTGTGTGCGTGGAATTATGGTGAAAACATGTTGTTAAATTTACTTAAGATGTAGTAAAGTGGACTTGTGAAAAATAATTGAAAAACCCATCATGAAAAAATAAATAAAGCCATTAGGCCAAGATTCGTTTGATAAGGAAAATGAATTAGTTTTAATGGTATGAATAAATGTAAGGATGTGAAGTTACTAAATATGTACATGATGGGTTGAATAGATAAAATAAAAATATGGCTAGGCCATGTTTAACGATATTCAGCCTGAAAAAACAAGTAATGAAAGCAAATAAAAAAAATTTATTCAAATGCATATGTATATGATGTTAAATTTAAATGAGTTTTAGAATGGAATTTCCAATTATGGTGGAGTCATGTTTGATGTGTATGTTTAATTATACATGAGAGATAACAGGATCTGTCCAACAGTATGAGAGTTTTGCTCGAGTTTAGGCATTATGTAGATGCCTTGCACCTCGAACTTTTGTTTTTACAAAACTTGTTAGAGTTAAATAAATGGTATTTTCTATAAATGTAATTGTGGATGTGTATGTCAAGGAAAATGTAGTGGTAGCAATATACAAACTGTCGAGTTAGAGGTGTAATAACAAAAATGATGTGATGACTATAGGGTGATAATTTAATGGTATATTATGATTAAATTATTGATGCTTAATTTATACATGTATGTTGATGATGTGTATGTGTTTAAATAATTTTGTGAAGGAAGTAAGTGCCTAGCACCATAAATATTTTAATTGACATGGTCTAAATTTTTATTATGTCGTGGAATTATTTTGATTATTATTTGAATTATGATATATAGATTATGTTGATTAGTATTCATGTTGGATGGAATCTGGTGTTCGAGTTGGGCTATTAACTAGTATTCCTGTTGGATGGGATCTAGTGCCTGAGTTGGGCTGTTGACTAATATTCTTGTTGGATGGAATGTTAGTGATTCTTGTTGGATGGAGCTTGGTGCTTGGTTTGGGATGTGGGTAGTATTCCTATTGGAAGAAATCTGGTGCCCAGTTTAGGATGTAGGCAATATTCTTATTGGATGGAATATTGGTGATTCCTGTTGGATGAAATCTGGTGCATGGATTGGGCTGTTGACTAGTATTCTTGTTGGATGAAATATTAGTGATTCGTGTTGGATGGAATCTGGTGCCCGATTTGGGCTAGCATTCGTGCTGGATGGAATACTGGTGATTCCTGTTAGATGAAATCTGGTGCCTAGTTTGGGCTGTAGGCTAATATTCTTGTTGGAAAGAATTCTAGTGATTCCTATTAGATGGAATCTGGTGCCCCATTTGGGTTGTGGGCTAGTATTCCTATTTGAGGGAATCTAGTGCCTAGTTTAAGCAATGATGGCTAGTGCCCTGGTAAATGGGCTAAGGAAGGAACTTATGCCTTAGTAGGTAGGTTAATTGTAGAGCTAGTTACCTAGTTTTGGTGCTAATGGTGTCAAAAGCATTGATGACTAAGGAATGTGTGATTAAATTAGTGGCTTGTGTGAAAGTGCAAATGCATGAGTTATGGATTCGTCAAGTTATTAATGAAATATTGTATAATATTAAATTGTTATGATAAAACTCTGGTGATGAAATTGTGTTTTTGGTATTAATGCTAAATTATTAAAGTTGAATTGGTAAAAAGCTAGTCCTCGTGAAGGATGAAGATTAAGATTTTGTCATCAAGAAAGAATGCATTAGATGGTAGTTAAACTAGTAAATCCAACCAGTGAAAGGACAGACGACCTCTATAACAAAAAGGATGATATTATAGTTTAAAGGTTCGAATTAGATATCTTGAATAGAAGCTGATTGATCATTTAGATACGGTACCGTCAAGGTTATGGATGGTATGTGTCTATTGTATTTTAAATTGATATGAAAAAAATATAATTAACATGATTTGTGAATCATGTACTATGTAAATAGATAATGCCGTTGAATTTATTATAAATAATGAAAGTGTGACTAAAAAGGGGATCGTATGTACTAATGTGATATAATTTTTATGGCAAGTATAATCGTGAAATGAAGTTCTATTAGCAACAATGAACTATGTATAGCCAATGACGATAAATTGTTTTTGTCCAATGTAAAAGAGTGAAGAGAAATTGGCATGGACATTGGATGCATCAAGTAAAAGTTTGTCAGCATTTAATTAATTGTGATATTTATAAGGGAATTATTAGCTAAGGATTATAATTTGCTAACCCAAACAGATATAAAGTAAAAGATAGTATTTTGATCTTAAATGCATTGACAGATAGCATATAAAGGGATAATTAAAAGATTGAATCCTTGGATGATTCTTAAAATACTGCATTGTGATAGATATATATATATATATATATATATATGACCTCAAGGGTAAGGCATGAAAAGTAAAGCAAAGTATTGTTAATGGAAGGATTGTAATATAGTATAAAATATGGTTTAAATACAATGGATAATTTATGAAACTATTCAACAGTTACTATTATTATTAAATTAATGTGATTTGGACTTTCTCATAGAGATGGAAATAATGATTAATACAAATACTAATTTCTTGCAGGATATGTACTAATATGTTGTGCTCAAGTCATGAAAAATTATGAATGTAAGGTAGAATTCCAAGATTGAATTAAGCGTTATAATCAATTCATTAATCAGATCATTTTGTCACGATTATATAGTTAAAAGGAAAATAAATTGTTACCATGGATAAATATATATGATGACATTCTCAATTAAGTTGGTAAAAAAAACAAGAAATTACCTCATTTTTCTCTGAGTTCAAATCTAATTGTTCTAAATTGACATATGGATTTTCAGTTCGTTATACCCAGACTAATGTAGAATCTATGTGATGACCATTTACCAATTCAGGATTTTACATGTCGGATAAACACACCCTAAAGTTATGTTCTATTCATTAAAAGAGTATAGGTAGGTTTTCTACTTTGTCTCAAAAAAGATCTTAGTTTTATCCAATGACAATCATCGTAAAGACAATATAGAGGCATTGCAAGATACGGTTAAGGCATGTATGTCCATCATTACCAAGCAAGCACTTAAATCTGAGTTAAGTGTTTCACGAATATGAACTCTGACCGATAGTAATAAGGCAAATCAATAATTCCCCACCTAACCTAGAAGCTTGCGTGTGATCTCAAAAATTAAAGCATGTGATGCATGAAGGTATTAACCTATTATATACAATGCATGAGCAATATGTACAAAATACATGTTAAAAATAAATACACTAACCAATCAAATTAAAACACAATAAAATAGATAAACAACAAAGCTTAGTCCATAGGTAAAAGTCCACAGTGAAGTTACCATTAAATTGCAGGTGTGTGGCATCGCAACAACCATCCTTCCAAATCAGGTTCGAAGGTATGAAAAGAACAAGGGCTTCTTGTCCTTTTATAGTTTAAAGGTTTAGAGTCGCTATCTAGTATTTGAGTCAATAGAAACCCTAACTAATCTTTAAAGTCTAGATAAGTGAAGACAATATCACCCCTAATATTTCCTACCTAAGGTAAGTTACATAGTTCATTTGTCTGGTTATTACTAAGACTCTGTTGTGTTTATCTAACCATTGGTTTGTCTATTAGTTTAAAGTGAATCCATCTCACTATGGTGAACCATGGTTTTATAGGTCAAGCCTAACCATTCTAAAGTCAAATAAAATTTTATTATATATTTATTTTTATTTTTTAATACTAGAAATATATTTTACGTATAAGTTCATAATTCTAAAATATTAAAAGTAAACAAACGGTGAGAGAGAATGAGATTTTTATTTATATATTTATTTTTCCTTTCTTACTTATTAAAAATACATTTTACTTATAAGTTCATAAATTCTAAAATATTTAAAATAAATAAATTTTATTTTTTATATTTTTAAATTTAGGTCAAATTCCTCATAGGCTTAATAAACTTTTTATTAAATCCATGATGCAAGTAAAATATAAAACATATTTTTCTGAATTTTTGATGTTTTCAAGAAATGTTAAATCATGCAATATATGTTTTTTGGTTTTTTTTCTTTTTCTTTCATACTTTTTTATTACAAATGCATACATGATTTTTTTTTTTTTTGGAGAAACTTAGCCATAATGAAAAATGAAAAAGGTTGTTAAGTTTTTTTAGGTATTTTTTTCTCTCTTTTTTTTTTATCCATTTATCTAACACATGCTAAAAAATAAAAATAAAAACTATGCATTTATCTCTCACACGAATATTTATGTCACTGATTAACTCTTACACCCTACAATTACATATATTTACAATCATCATAATTAAAAACAGATCACAAACATATTAGCAACCATCCAAAACTTGAAATAGACCTTCTAAAGGTTAGGAATAGCTTGGTAAGGTTGTGTTAATGAAGGAAACATTATTAGGAACTCTCTAAAATAGTGAGAATTGGCGGGAATAGTAGAAGCACGTGTACCCATGAACAAGTGTCACTGTTAACGCATCGTGGTCATGTACTGTCGTCAGAGAGGGGCTGCCAGATATAGAGCTTCATCTTTTTTCTTCTTATGCCAACTATGAAGGTTACCTCTACCTACAAAACAAAACAAAACAAATCACACAAACAATCATTTTTTTTCTTTGTTCAACTTCAACTAAGAAGGTTTTGTAGTGGGGTTCGGCTAATTAAAAGGTGTTGTCATGGTGGTTGGTGGATCTAGGTCTGTCATGGACATTGGAGGAGTTATGTTCGTGGTGAAGTGTGGCCATGGGATGATGGTGTGCCCGACAGTGAGGGTGTTCATGGCTATAATAGAAGGTTTGGGTTTGTTTGGTACCCGGCCATGAGGGAGATTTTTATTGAAATTGATATAATCAAGACAAATAAGAGGGAATGATTTAGTTTTGGTTTTAGAGGAGCTTTGGTCAATAAAGGATGAACAACGGCGCTGCTGCTAATGTTAGTGGTGATGGAGCCGGTGACAGTGACGGTTGAAGGTTGATGGCATGGTGGCAATTATGGAGTGTGTATGGGTACTATATATTTTGGTCAAACAAGGAAAATGAAAATGGGATGTTTTTTATGTATGGTTTTTTTTATCCTTTGGTTCAGTATTCAAAAGAGAATGACTAGATGGTTTAGGCTGTACAATGAGACTTTATGTGTTTTTTATATTTTTTTCTTTTAACAATAATGAATGAGGGAGAGATGATGTTGTTATGTTTTCTTTTTCTTTTTCTTAACGAGAAGGAGACTTTATAAGTGGTTTATTTCTTGATACTGAAAGGAGAAGAGATGATGAGATGATTTTTTTAGTTTTTTTGAGAAAGAGGAGAAATGTTAGTGGGAGGAGAGGTATTTGTTTTATTCTTTTAGATAGGTGGGCAGCTTGGTTAGAAAAATAGGCTAATGTTTTTAACGTGTGTAAGAGAGAAAAGGATCTCTCTTTTTTGGCATTTTTTAAATCTGATTTTTAGTGATTGTTCTCTCTTTCCAAGTTTGTTTTTTAGATAGCCTCCCCCTTTTTTCTTATGAGAGATTTTTTACTGTTTATAAGCAAAATAATTTTCTCTTCCTCCAAATTGCTTGGTCCTGAAGCAATTTAGTGTCTAAGCAAAAAATTTAATCTCGGTCCCTTTATTTTCTTGTTTTTTTTGTCCTATTTTTTATTTACTTCTTATTTTTCTTATTTTTTATATTTTGATTTTTTCTTAAAAAAAAAGCAACGTCAATGTCAACTCGATGAGAAGAATTTATCAAAGATTTCGAATTGTCGTGTTAATAATTAAACGCACTGAAACAAAGTTTTGAATTTGGTGTTCTCTTAAAAAGATGTTGAAAATGGTGCAAATGCATCAAAAATATTTTTTTTTGGTTTTGTATTGTTTTTTTGCCATTTTTTATTTTTTAAATAATTTTAAAAAAGAGATATAATTGCTTATAATAGGAAAACAAAATGCATAGAGATGTTATTTATAAAACAAATTGACTAAAAACACTTTTGTTTACAAAGTCTATTTATAAGATATTCAATTTCAATTATATTTCATTAAAAATTATAAATAAGAGTTTAAAATTGATTATGAATAATATTATGTGTGTATGTGTGAAGATGCATGAATTACATCTTTTATATATACAATCATATAATAAATGATTAAATATTTGGATAAATTACATCATGTAGTTTAATTATTTTTTTCTATTCTACCTCTATTCTTTCAAAAATTATTATCTACATTCTTAGTCAACTTAATTTTTTCTTAAAAAAAATTATCCTTGTTCAAAATGTATTAGTTTGTTTTCCAATCTTTATCTCTCCCTTCATTTCTCTCTTTTCATATCTTTTTTATTTCAATCAAAAGACATAAATTGCATACAAATTCACCACTAATCAAACAATTATTTGTCAATTAGTAAGACTCCTCATGATTCTCTCTCTACAAACAAAAATCAATTCATCCACCTCAAAACCCTAGCCATTATTCATCCTTTCCAAATCAGTAGCTACAATCATACCACCATCCATAGAAAATCTGTTGCAACCATAACCACGCCACCATCTACAGACAGTAGCCACCCATTACCGAACAACCCTACAACAACCAAGGTACTCTGACCAAGAATTCAGAGCAAATCGATATAACAACCACCATAATCAGGACCATTAGTCCCTCTCTTTTCTTCATCTCCATCACAAACCAGCAACTTCAGCCACCCTCCACTTAAAATCAAACCAAAATTTCAACCTTCACTCAGTATAACATTTTCATTTCCAAAATAAATTATATCAATCATATACTGAAAATTATGAAGGAATTTGTTTTTTGCCGAACTTATCTAGGAATTGCCGAAATTTCAGCAGAGTTTCCTCTATATTGAGTAGTCCCAAGTTATCGACAAATCATCCTGCACCATCTTATATGCATTTCTCAATCATATCGCATTCATATTGGACCTCAACAGCACATCATACAAGATACATGCATAACATTTTATGTAATCATTTCTTTCCCATTATACACGTAATTATAATAAATAGAAAGGGAGCAACATTAAGTTTACAAGCACAAAATAGTACAATTCTACGTCCTGACACTTAATATAAAAGAAGTACTATTACAAAGTCATTTAGTCTTTAAGGAAAAAATATATTGATATTCATTGATTTCTTTAATCATACAAAGGGACTAGAGAACCTAAAATACTACTCCTGGCATGAATGTGAAGGATCTGTAATTTCATAATTTTCAGAATAAATATATTAAGAATAAAATATAGTACAGAAGGAAAATCATACAATACATACACATAATTAAAAACATGTTCAACGGTGTGCACTCATAGTTCTTAGAAATTCTCATTTAACTTTTCAATTTTACATTTTCACTAATCAATCCTGAAATCGCTCAACATTTTTGTACGCCATTAACTATACCGAAATAGTTAATCAATGTTCCATACTACCTTAGAATATCTTCGAAAATGCTGATGTCAAGGATCCCTGACATCATTAGCTTTCACCTTAGGAAAGCTAATCAAATTTCATGAGTTTGTCGATACCGACATCGCTCGTCGATATCATTAACTATTCTTACCTCGAATAGTTAATCAAGTTCTATATTTCTCATCCTCTATAATGGTCATGCCAATGTTAGCATACCTTCTCAACATCATTAGCCTCCTATATTTGGAACTGGCTAATCAAATCCAAGAAACGATTATTCATGAAATTCATTACTACCATTCATTATTCCCGATCGGGTCCATACCTCAAATCTGATTTTTCATTTGTCATTCATTTCATTTTATCTTTTCTCCTTTCAGTCTCATTCATAGGCATAAATTTACAAAACTAAACAAATTATCATTATCTAAAGATGATATAAGTATAGAATACCTACCTGCTGTGGAGGCCTGACTCGCATTCCCTTATTGTGGTTGTACCCCTCCTACGGTTCCTTCTAAATTCATAAATACCTCACATTATTCCATACTCAATCACATTTTGCAAAATAATAATGGTAACGACGACAACATTCATTTTTCTTTCATCATTGTTTTTTCCTTGCGTTTATATCCCCATTATTATTCCTTAGAATTTCGGTTCATTACCTTATCATAATGAATGTCACAGATTAATTTTCAACAAGGTTTTTTTCTTTTCAAAAGTCATAACGTGACACTACACGTTTCAAAAAGGGAGGGAAAACAAGTTCCACCTTTGACATGGCAAGGTTTTGTTGTTTTGTCAATTTTGGCCAAATCTGCCAGCAGGGGTGGCAGCTCAACCTCTCTTCATATGTTTACATATATCTCTGGTCCTAGAGCCTCAAATTAAGCAAGGTTGGATTCGTTGGAAATCTAACATCCCTAGCAACAATTTCTATGAGATACTTTCCACGAATTGTTTTCATTTTGAGGCCCAAATCCTCTTTAGAATTGTGGTGACGAATCTGTCCAGTTTTCGTCAATGATTTTTAAATGAACTTTCCATTATCCTCATTTCTCTCTTTCTTCTATGACAATTATTTTCTACATTTTCCTACATTTCATGATTCCTCCTAAGTTGAAATCATGAGCTACACCCATGGTTAACAATTTCATTTATATTTCACGTAACACACATGTTTGACTCGCGAAGCCTCCTATTATCAAGTTTTCATGGTTTTTTCTATTAGTGAGCTTTCCACTACAACTAATTCGTGCATCATGAACACACAACATGCCATAATTATTCTTCCCTCCCCTCAATTAGTTCTTGGTTGAACTTGGCCTAAAGGGACTAAGGGTCCCCTTTTCCTTTGTAGTCAATTTTTCTTGTCCCATTTACCCATTATTCACATCATAACACATACTATAAGATTCATCGAACATAATTTTAGAATTTCTTTCCTCCCTATTCAACCCTGACATGGTCGGCCACTCATGTCCCTAGGTTATTGATTTTTTTTCTTTGGCAATTTTGAATGCTTTTCATTTTCAAAACAACTTGTGGTAACTCAATTAACTTCATTCTAACAATTTCTAAACTTCCTTTAATTTTTCACTCAAGAACCCTAATTTATTAATTGGTGCATAATTCCTAATCAATTGTCAAATTGTTTTCCACAATTAGGTCTAGTGTTCTTACCTTGAGGAAGTTAAGATTTTTAGCTCAATTTGGTTGAAATTTTTTAGTGTCTTCTCCCTTGCATGCAGTCGGCCCTCTACTCTCTTTTCCTCCAATTTCTTCACTTGTTTCCTTGTTAAATTCCTTGTTAATGGGTGTCATCTCTACTTAATGGTTTAAGGTTTGTATAGTTTTAGAGGATTTGATGTTTTTCCCTCTCTTTTGGTGAAGAAAAAAATCTAAAATCTCCCCCTCCTTTATACTAGGTGCAATCGGCCATTCAAAAAGGAAGAAATTGGGTATTTATAACCCCAATCTTCCTAATTACACATTGGCCCCTTTTTTTTCTTCATAATTTGAGTGATATTCCATATGCCTTTCATAATGTTCTTATTTGATTTCATTATTATTATATGAGTTTTGATCTCGGGATTTTACACTCTGCCACTAATTAATCAGTCCAAGTCAAACCAACCGATTAACCCCTTCTCATCTTCCTCCCCCTCTCACCGAATCGACACAACTATTACAACTCAACCTTGATCCCTACAACAGCAACAAACACGCGTCCAACAACATACCATTATTCCCTTCTCTCAATCGCCAATATGAGCAAACACAACATCAATGTTTTTTATGGGCAATTTTTTTAGAGAATCATAGGGTGTTATATTAATCCAAGAACACCATATTCAATTGGGTACTAGTGCATGCCTATTTCAAATTTCAAGTTTTTTAAATCAACTTAATGTATTAATTTCATATAGATAAATTGGAAAAAGAATAGGGCTAGCCAAAGTTGGTGTTTTATGGTTGTGAGGATTGTGTGGTAGTTTTGAAAAAGAGAGAGAAGCAGATAAGAGTGAAGTTATTGGTGGTCAAGCTTGAATGGAGGCAAATAAAGAGAAAGTGTTGCTACTGATGATTAGGGTTTTATATTTAGAAGAGAGAGGAATTTTTTGTTTTCATTATTTTAACACAACATGGACGTTGTAATCATTAATTGGTGTTGGTTATAATCCACTAAAGCAAATTTAAAAAAAAAACAATAACTACTTCAAAATGGCAATTATGTAACTGTCATTTCATCCATTTAAATTCCATTTCATGGAATTTGCAATGGCTAAAAAAAAATGATCCATGCATTAGTTAAATATTGATTATTATATTTATGTGTTTTTGGAATATGTTTTGTTGTAGTGGATAGGCAACAACAAATTGATCATTTATTGGGTTATACCATTAATCTTGTTCATAAAATTCAAGAGCACATTGATTATATATATATTATTGGATGAGTAGAATGGCTATAAGTGGTGTTTACGAGTTCTACATGGAACATAAAATGTTAATCGTTCTCAATTCTCTGTTTGGGGAATGGATATTGATGCGACTATCGTTGAAATATAAGCTAGAATCCTTAGATTTTAACAATCTCGCTAATGAAATGTTGCTTGACAGGGAACATCAGTATACTGAAAAGAGTATACGACGCACTAGAAGAAGCACAGGCTGAGCAGAATGAACTTGGAGGAGATGACTTTGATGAAGCAGATGATGTAATTGGAGACCCTAATTATATACCTGCAATATAAAATAATTCTAAAATTTATTATTCTTAATTTTGTATTTTTTTATTATTTCAGTATTTTTGTTGTTAAGATAATTGGTTGATTTTTTTTTTTTGTTGAACTGAATATTTTTTCTAATTAAAGTTTTAATTACATTATATGCATATATATATATATGAAAATATCTACAATTTGATCCGTGGAAGTTATTTGAAACTAATAACTATAATTTTTATGCTCATTTAAATTTCCAATAATAATTAGACCATACAAATGGAAATTGATTAAGTGTTTAACATTATTTTCATTTCTATTGTATATGTTAGATTATTATTTGTTTAATTTAGAATGGAGTGGCAATTAATATCATTTAAATTGTACTAGATACTAATATTTGTAATTGGTGTCAATAGCACTTCATATGGCTACATTTAAAAGTATTATTGTTGATTTGAACCATAGAGACAAACTAAGTAAAAACAAATTACGATGTTTTACATCTTAAGAATGAGTATCTCCTGGAAGAGCAAGAAATGTTAGAAATAATCACATAACCGATGGCTAAACCTAAGTAAGGGAACACTGCTCAACAAAAGCTTGATATAGAAGCATATCAAACCTATAAGTGTAAGGATCGTTGGGACACGGTGAAGATTTAGTATGGGGGAACCTTCACTACTAGACTTCATCAATTAACCCTTAAATTTGATGGTTACTAGAAGCGCCAAAATCATATAATGAGGCAGCATCTTAAAGACATGTCTAACATGATTAGTGAATTAAAAGGTGTTGGGCATGAGTTACTGATGAACAACAAGTTCAAACTGTGATTCGCTCTTTGACAAGCAATTGGGAACACATGTATGTCAACCTTACCCATAATGACAACATCAAGACATTTGATAATGTTGCTTATCATGTTGAGCTTGAAGAAGATTGACCTCTCACTAAGAAGCCTATAAACGAAGCTTTCATACCTGAGACTAAGATATGAAGAGCATATGACTCTAAATATAAAAAAGAGTAAGGTAAGGGTTCTAAATATGGTAAGAGAGGGATAGAAGCAAGTTGTACTGGATATAAGCGTAAACATGGGAAACACAGTGGTAAGAAAGGCAAGAATTTGAATTGTTTCAATTGTGGTAAACCCTGTCACTTTACTCATGATTGTACTAAGTTAAAGGTAATGTTTAACAACAATCATCCCTCTAACTTATACGTTAATAGTTGTTTAATGCTTGTTAAATCTATTCCATTTTAGACTGTAGACTTAGAAGCAACCAATCATATAGCAAGGGATCGAACAACCTTTGTGGAATTTCATCAAATTTCAAAGGGAAGTAGATACATATACATAGGGAATAATGCTTCTGTTGCTATGCTCGTGATCGGTAGCTGCAAACTGAATTTGTAGGGCAATCATACACTTTATCTTCATGATGTACTCTATACTCCAGAAGTTTGAAAAAATCTTGTGTATGTTCTTGCTTTACTACAATTAGGCTTTTATTTTGTGTTTATTGGTTTTTGTGTGAAAATATATTTGGATAATATTTTTATGGTTCTGGTTTTATATTAAATGGTTTTATGGTGTTAGACGCTATTAATGTATATATTAAGGATGATGCTTCTATTTATGTTGTTCAAAGTTATAAGACTACTAATAATAATGATATCATAAATCGGCATGATAGATGAGGACACATTAGGTAAGGCCAATTACATAGATTGGCAAGAGTTGATCTTTTAGGATTACTTACCAAATAAGAATTGTCCATTTGTGAGTATTGCCTTCTTGGAAAAGCAACTAAATTACCATTTGAAAAAAGTTAAAAGAGTCAGTAGTCCATTATAACTTATTCATTCAAACATTTATGGCTCAATGAATGTGAGGGCAAGACATGTTGTGAATTATTTCATCACATTTATAGATAATTTCACAGGATTTGGTCATGTTTATTTGATCTCACACACGTCTAAAGCATTGGATTACTTCATTCAGTACACCAATCTGATAGAGAATAAATTAAGCACAAAAATCAAAGCTTTAAGAACCGATCAAGGACATGAATACTTATCTGAATAATTTAAAAATGAATGTGATGAAAAGGGTATAGCTAGATAGCTAATTATTCCTTATACTCCACAACAAAATGGTATAGCAAAAAAGAGAAATAAGACCCTATTTGATATGGCTAGGTCAATGATGGCGCATGCTAACTTATCAATTTCCTTTTGGGGAGATGCATTGTTGACTGCTAACTACATACTTAATCATGTGTCCTCTAAATCTATCTCATTCACCCCGTATGAACTATGGAATAACAAAAAACCTAATCTAGGTTATTTCATCCATGGAGGTATGCAGCTTATATTCACAATAATTCTCATGAATATGAGAAACTTGGTCCTAAAGGAAAGAAGTGTATCTTTATAAGATATTCTGAACATTCCAAAGGATTTGTATTTATTAGTGAAAATGCTGATAGAAGAGTGACGGAGATTGAATCATGTGATGTTGTATTCTTAAAAAATGATTTTTTAACTATAGGTGAAGTTAATAAAGATTTTCAATTATATGATATAGAAAATCTAGAATATAGCATAACAAGCCAATTAGTATACGACTTAGAGGAAACTCTTAATCCTCCTAGAAATAGTGGGAGTGACATTTTATCTATTCCTACTCTTATAGAGCAAGATCATGAGCAATCTCAACCTCGAAGAAGCATTCATGAACCAATTCCCCGTCGTCGATTTGAGATTAAGGGGAAAGCGTTCATGACTCCATAAAATGATGAAGAGCCTAAAAAATTCAATCATGCTCTATTTTGTCCTAAAATAAAAGAATGGATTCAAGTTATTGAAGAATAAATGGAGTCAATGAAAACTAATCAAGTCTAAGACTTGGTCAATTTACCATCAAGACAAAAATTATTGGAAATAAATGGGTTCTTAAAATTAAATGTAAGGTAGATAGGTCAATAGAATATTATAAGGCTCGACTAGTAGCGAAAAGCTACACTCAAGAAAAAGGAATTGATTATGAAGATACATTCTCACCAATTGTGAGAATTACTTCAGTTCACCTCATTTTAACTATAGTCGCACATATGGACCTAGAGTTATATCAAATGGATGTTAGAACTGTATTTTTCAATGAAGAACTAAATAAAGAGATCTTTATGGATCAGCCTTTAAGATTTGAGACTAAAGGACAAGAGCTCAAAATTTGCAAGCTTAAAAGATCTATATATGGTCTTAAGCAAGCTTTTAGACAATAGAATGTCAAGTTTCATCATGTTATCCTTAAGAATGGTTTTACAATAATTTAAGAAGACCATTGTGTGTATTTAAAATGTTCTAACAATAGTTTATAATATTGTCCTTATATGTTGACATCTTAATAGCTGAAAATAGCAAAGAGTTGATTGATACTACTAAAAGGTGGTTATCATCAAACTTTGAAATAAAAGAAATGGGTAAGGCCAACTATGTTCTTAGTGTTAAAATTGTAAGAGATCGCGCTAAAAGGCTTTTGGGTTTAACTCAATAGACTTACATCAAAAAGATATTAGAGTGTTATCATATACAATATAGCAAACCAATGAACACCAATGTTGATAAGAGCTTGAGCCTAAGTCGTGATATATATCCCAAAACTCTAGAAGAAAATAAGAAAATGTCCAGAGTACCTTATGTCAGTGTCGTCGGTAGTTTGATGTATGCAATGATGTGTGCACGTCCCGATATATGTTCTGTCATTAGATTGGTTAGTCGATATCAATCAAACCCTAGTTAGAAACACTAGATGGCACTCAAAAGGATTTTACGATATCTAAAATGAACTTCAAATTACGTGCTATGTTACCTGACATGATCAAAAGATTGATGTCTTATTCCAAGTGCAGGAGTGTCGAAGTAATAAATAATTCGGCAAGACCGGGGTCGAACCACAGAGAGGTGAACTATATGAAATTATAAACAACAAATGAAAAAGAGTTGAAGAGAAGTTTTGAGATGTGATATTGATGTAAGGATTAAATAAGGATAAAACAATTGTCAAGGTTAGAGGATCCACTAATGGTATTTCAAATAAGTATAATATTAACTCTTTTCATTATTCAACTGAAAACGACACACAAAGGAGGTTCCAATAAGATAATTTGTCATTAATAGCTCATTATAAATTATTAACATGATCATATTAGTTATCTTATTTAAGTAACGCCAATACTTTTAAATATTGTCAGGAATTCATGGTGCTAACTTATATTAACAACAAATCAAGTTCATTTCATAGCACGGGTGTCGGTTATACCATACAGTTGGCTATGAAGGATCAAGCATTTATTGTATCAAGTGTTATACAACACAAATCTAGATTAACCATTTAACAAGATATTAAGAATTAATAAGATAAAAATGATAAGACATGTTAATAGCAAACTTTCTTGGATGTAAGTATTGAAGTTCATATTGAGTTTATATTATACATATCTTAACACCATTAGTGAAACATTTTTACCTTGACATATTAAACTTAGCTAAACATTATGGAGAAGAGAAACATAAATAAACAAGATGAGAACATAATTATATAAGTATAGTAAAGGAAATGAAAGGCATAAACAAGATATTAATGAAACTATAACATGAAATAAAACTAAAACATTAAAACTACAAAGAAAGAAAGCAAGGAAATGATCTTGATCAGAAAAACAAGATGCCTAAATGCATGGCAAATGCCTCCTTTTATAGGCTAAAATTCAGAACTATTGATTTCATGACTAATTGTTGAGTAGGTGGCCACCTCTTGACTTGGTAACAATCCTTATCTTCTTGTCTGCAGAAAATGTCATTGCTAACATCAGAATTTGAACAGATAGTCTTTATATAAGTTCTGGGAAATTGTCTCAGCTTTCCAACAAAACAAGAATGAGATCATTTGGACTTCTAGAACTCAAGATATAGGTTGAACACTGAACAGTGTCTGGGCTGCAGGACAGATTCCAACTTCTCTCTTGTTGCTACAATTTGAACTTGAAAACGATACTTTTGAATCTAGGACTCTGCATGAAAGTTTTAGGCCTATGTCTTAGCTTTCTATCCATATAAATCATACCTAAATCCAAGTTCTACAGCTCCAGTTATGATCCAATAACTGAATTGTGTTCTAATTTGAATTTAACCAGCATCTCTTTTCTAAGCTTAGGCCTCTTTATCTTCTCAATTTCAGTAGTTAAACTCATCAATCAATCCTTTGATTTATTTGATAAGCCTGCATTTAAAATGAACATTTACCATAAATTAAAGGTATCTTATATTATCAGACTTGTTATTATAAAAACATGCTCTAATTAAGGAGTTATTGATACTTCAAGTGCAAAATGATGATATAAAACCTTGATAAAAATGCACTTTTAAGTACTAATAATTACCAAGAAAAGAAAGACTTACGATTGATTAGATACACTGATGTTGATTGGGGAGGAGATGTCGACCGGTCCAAATCAACTTCAAGATATGCTTTCTTACTTAATGATAGTGCAATACTATAAAGGAGCAAGAAACAATCATGCATAGCCTTATCTACTATAGAGGCTGAGTATGTAACTTGTTTCGCAGCAACACAAGATGTTGTTTGGTTAAAGAGTTTCCTGTATCATTTAAAAATTATCAAATCAACATTATATCCAGTAACAATTTAATGTGATAACACTACTGCAATAATTGTGGCCAAAGATCTAAAATATCATGGAAAGACCAAATACTTCAAGATGAGATATCACTACATTAGAAAAGCAATTATTGAACATGACGTGATCCCAAAACACATTTCTACAAATTCTATGGTTGCAGATCCACTCATAAAACCAATAACAATGGATACATTTGTTAGACATGTGAGATCCCTTGGCCTATGTAGAATATAATTGGTAAAGTATCATATAGTACAATTTGTTATAGTATGTCGATAGACTTAGATTGGCTCACTCACATGAGCAATCACCTATAGCGCTCATAAAGTGAGTAGAGATGAGATTATTTAAGTTTTAATGCTTAATAAGCGACTTAGGCGCAGTGGGAGTAATTTTAACTTAAAGTAATTATTAAGAAGTCACCTTGGTAGGAACCAAGATAAGGTTCTTAAATATAAAAAAAATAGACATGAATGAATTCTCACCATTCATACGTTTATTATGATTGAAGCCAAGTATGAAATTATTCATCTGTCACTAATAACAATGAGCAAATAAGAATTTCTTATTTGAAGTCTATGTTTTTTAGGGACAAGAATAAAACTCGAATGATGTATTTCCTCTAATAAGAAGACCACCGACATACACTTTTTATCTTCAGATAAGAAAAGAGTAAGCTCCACTATAGCATGTACTCCATACTATATGTGTTGTCGACCATTATAGGAATAAAAAAATAGATCCCTGCCTCTTTATTATGTGAGTCCTGGAGATCATGCATAAGATCTCAATATCTTACAATTTGTGACTTTTAACTGTATCATGAGGTGATGTGTAAATGATCGCTACTTTAGGAGTATATCCTATGATCTTGTAATGATTCGACTTAAAAAAATACTCCTAGAAAATCGAGTTAATTCAGATCTGATTAATATGAGAGCGAAAGAAAATATAATTTTAGTTCTATACTTGTTACTTGTATTCACCGACCGGGATCATATTACTCGAATAAATTTGATATGATTTAGATTACTTGTAATTGTAAGGATGGATTGAGTATGAAATTCTTAAGGGATTGAATTATATTCAGTCATGTGTAACTAAAAATACTTGGGGTATAATAGTACATTTTAAGGAGTAACTAATTATGAGGTCGATGTCTCTTATATGGCTTGTATTGGGTTTCTATATTAGAGCTCCTTTTACTGTGTGCTTTAGGTCGCACAGTTCATTCGTCTAATATGAAATTCTTGTGTAAATTTAAAATATAATGTATTAGATATATCTAGTCCTTCATAGGTGAGTGGGAGATGTTGGTTATTAGGTTAAGTTTGGTTCGTCCATGAGGGATGGGCTTGGTCCAAATGTTCAAAGGAGTTATTAAAAGAAGTAATCGCTTCATCTATCTCTCTCTCTCTAATATTAAAAGACTTTTGAAAGATAATGGTTCTCTCTTTCTCTTCTCTCATCTTTGACTCTTTGAATTAACTTGACAATATTTACAAAGACGTTTGTACTGTGGAATATCTTTTTGGTTCTTGCAATAAAAGTAGCGTTGAAGCAATTGATCTAGAGACAAGAAAGCGAATTCTCAAATCACCAGTAAGTTTCTTTTAAATCCACAATTGGAATATTATAGAAATCTTGTAAATATATTCTTTTTCCTCCTCCAGGATTTTTTTAAGAGTCTATTAAATTTTTTTTAGTTATCATCACTAGTAACAATATTTTTTTGTTTTTTTGTTTCTTTTATCTTTAATAATTTTAGATCTGTTTTTATTTTTATTTTTTACTATTAGATCAAATCTTTTTGTGGGATTTTGTCTAATTTATCTAGTACTTTCCTTTATTTAAGATTCTTGTTTCTAAATGTCTTTTTATATGTTCTGTTGTCTTCTTTTATCTTCAATGAAAGTTTTATATATTTTTTTATACTTAAATATGAGATCTATATCTTTAGTTTCAATTATATGTTTTTTTCAGCGTCTTTAATATTTCAAGTAAGCTCGTTTCATTTTTTATATTCAAATAATCCTTTTGTATCTTGGTTGACTTCACATGTAAATGAAGTCGTCCTTATTTTATGTTAAATGAAATTTCTATTTTTGTTACATACATATATATATATATATATATATATATATATATATATATATATATGCAAAGTTTTTTCCATAAACAATATATTAACTCTTTTTTTTTTACCTTTTTTGGTTTATGTCAATGATAAGGTAAAGTATTATACAACTTTTAAATTAGGAGATATAAATGGTAATTTCTGAAATAATGGAAGCAAGATGAAAAACTACATGATATAAAGTGTAATTTATTCTAAATATTTTTATTTTATAAAATTTAAAAATATATTTTTATTAATAAAATTATCTTACACATAAATTGTAGATACACTACCTACTAATATAAACTTTCATTGCACATATTTTTTTAAAAAATAAAACAAAGTCTTTTAGTCATCCCTTCAAGTAGATGTAGATATTGTTTATAAATTATAACTTTTCAATTTTTTGATGAACAATCACATCAAAAACGTATAAATGTATGACAATGTATTTATTCATTATAGTCACAAATTTAAAACAATTATAGCACTATCTCGTCAATATCATCACTACAAATTTTTATTGCACAATATAAAAACAAATGTACTTTAGTTGCCGTTTGAATTAAGTGTTTACCAATAATACCTTCACTTTTTTTTTAACAATCATAATATGCCTACAATTATTCTTGAGTTTTTAAAGATCTCTAATATTTAAAAAAGCTAGATGGCCTTATAAAAATATTGCAAATCCAGAAACATTATCCACTAAAATAATCTAATAATGGTTTTACCTCTTTATCCAAAAAAACTTAACATTAGTTATCAAGGGTATTAAAGTCTTTTCACAAGGCTCATTTCTCATATTAAATTAATTTAGGATAAATAAGTGTTTTTTCATCTTAATTACACAATAAAATAACCAAAATACCTTTAAGAGCAAAATACTCAAAAGTAGCGTAAAGGGGTATTTTCATATTTTCATAATGGTTTTTTCAGTATTATAATATCAGTTGAAGGGCAATTTAGTATTTAATCAAATATAAAAAATAATAAACAATTAAAATACAAAGTGAAATGATGGAATTGCTTTTAAAAGAAAAAAATTTAAACCTAGACTCAAGGGGCTTTTTGATTTTTTGACAATGATATTTTTTTTGTTATTATTAAGTCAACTTAAGGGTAATTTGGTATATGACTAAATAAGAAAATAAAAACGATAAGGCATGTGAAGCACACTCCCCGGGTCATGGGAGGTGCTCTCGCCTTTTGAGTGATGTATAAGGCACAATCCCACATCCAAAAACATCTCTATGTCATGTCATTGAAAGTGTTGGCACATTCTCTTCCTGTTGGAGTGGCGAGTTTTGACAATGGTGGTTTGATTTGTTTCCATTAGGTCTTTTTTTATTTTTCTTCTTTTTATCTCTTCTCCCTGAAAAGTACAGGTTGGTCCTCTTTGTTGTTGGTATTTCAACTTCAATCCTTATTATTTTATTTTTAATTTTTATTCTTGACCCTTTTATGAAAGTTTAATCTTTTTTCAATTTCATCCATCAATTCTAATTTGACATATATTATTTTTTACAAGTTGATCCTTATTCTTTTTATTTTTAATTTTTTTTCTTTGATCCTTTTATAAAAGTTTTATTGGTTTTCAATTTCATTCTTCAATCCAAATTTATGGTATTATGTTTTCCAATTTAGTCTTTATTGTTTTTCATTTTTAATTTTCTTCTTGGCCTTTTTGTAAAATTTAAATTTATTTTCAATTTCATCCTCCAATCCAAATTTATGGTATCTTACTTTTATCAATTTGGTCCTCATTATTTTTATTTTTTTCATTTGTTAAAGTGATTTTTCTTTTTAATTTCACCCTTCAATCAAAATTTTATTTTTATTTTTTATGTCAATCTTGTTCCTCATTCTTTTGATTTGTTTTTTTGTCCATCTGTCAAATTGATTTTTCTTTTTAATTCCACATTTCAATCCGATATAAAATTTATTTTGTATTTCAATTTTAATTCTCATTCTTTTAATTGTTATTTTTTTTAATCTTTTTGTATAATTGAAATTTGTTTTTGAAAATTAGACTTCATGGTTTTTTCAAATAGGGTATTTCAAGTCTAATGACCCAGACCATGAGTTTTAAAAGTTAATATGGGATGATATTTTTTTATAAAAAAAATACTTTATAATTTTTTTTTTTTATTGTCTTATTTCAATCTCATAATATAGATTGTAAATTTGGCAGGATATTCTGGGTTGACTAAGCTCTAATTACTAGGATTATAATTTTATCATGCTAACTAAAATTGATCATGATCAGGTTTTTTCTATTACTTTTTTGCCTCATTTTATTTTTTTGTATTTAATAGACTATAAATTAAATTGCATTATTTGTCCCCTTTTAGATTATCCTAATAACTTTTCTTTTTCAGATTTATATCAGATTTATAACTTGAACTGCATATTTAAAAAACAAAACAAAATTAAATAAAAATTATGACCCATAATTCCTTTTCAAAGAATTAGTGCTTTTAATTTTCAAAAGTGTTTTTAACATTTTTTAATTTATTTTTTTTATTTTTAAACTTAACACATCAAAACCATTTAAAAATATTAAAAAATATTAATTTAATATTTTTTTCAAAACAAATATACTTCAAAAACACATCCAAACTGAGTTACAAACTCTCCCAGACAGGCATTGCGTGTTATTTTTACAGTGAAGTACCTTCATTATTTTCATGTTAGACATTTTTAGCAATTATGTATGCACACACTTCGGAGAACAAATCTAAATAGAGATTATGACCCGTCTAAAATTAAATTTCATAGCATTGCACGTGGTTTTTACAGAGAGGTAACTTCATTATTTTCAAGTTTATAGACACCCCCCCACCATGAGAGAGCACATCTTTTGTTTTTCGAGCAAAAGAAAAGTGTCAAAAGCTGGAGCATAGAACACATACAAAACATTTCCTTTCAGAAGAATATACTACAGCCCTAAGGAATTCACCTCACCAATGTTCGCATTGTCAACAAGAAACAATTATCAAAGGTTAAAGGGGGTAAAAAAAAATAAAAAAGAAGGATGGGATCATACATCCTGTACCGTGGTACCAGTCATCATTTTTACACAATTAACACTTTGCAGACAGAAAAGATGTACTCAGCCTCCATTATCCTCGTAACCCACAAGCAAAAGGGCCCCCATCAAATTATCACAAAAGAAGGAAATTCTAAGATGTATGGTGATGATCCACTACTTTCTTTGCAATGATAAATTAAACATAGGTCGTGTATATGTTACTCACTTCCCAAGTTTAGTGAACCATCCTTCATGAGCTTCATGCTTAGACTGTTAAATCTCCCTCTAGAGTAATGACGGGAAGCTTTCCTCCAATCTGTCCCAGTTTTCATCATAGCAACAAATTCATCATAGCTGATTCTTCCATCCTGCATTCACAAGACATTGATGTCAGACTGAAATCTGCTGAATCAAAATTTGCATATAATGTTAAATATAGCATTAGCCCTTCACCTTGTCAGTGTCTACTTCTTGGAAGATGTCATTTGCCACATTTGTACAATCATCTGCTCCATCTTCCATCAAGGCATCCCGGAGCTCATCTGGTTCAATGTAACCATTGCCATCCTTGTCGAAGTAGGAGAATGCCTTGTGAATATGCTCATCATTGGCCATCCTTTGGAGATGAAGGGAAACGGCAACAAACTCCCCATAGTCTAGTTTACCCTTCTCATTAGTATCTACCTGTTGGCAAACAAGTAATCCATTCAAATCCAAAAGAAACTAATACAAAACTAGATATAAAACTTTCCTTAAAACTGTTTGCTCAACAAAAGGATATAGGATGGATGAGTAAGGAGGAATGGGCTGGGGATAGATGAGATGCTCAACTCATATCTTTAGGTGGGATCCATTGAATTCAATCCTTACCTTGATTCCGACATTATTCAACTCATCCAAACAGAAAGGATAGGGAGAAAAGCCAGGAAGTAGATGAGTTTTCTTCTATGATAGTAGTCATCTAAATTTTTGTATCCTGTCCATCAAACCAACTAAGAAATGAGGGGAGGAGAGAGAGTGCTTTTCATCCTTTCTCATCTTCATCTATTCTTACTCTATTTTCTGTGCTCCCAGCCATTTACAATGTTAATGCATTATGATAATGCCTCTATGAAGATTATTGCCTTTATGAAGATTAAACTTTTGAAGGAGGAACAAACAATATCACGCATGCATGTGCAGCATGTGAAAACTCTTATATTCTTCAACGAACCACATGTAAACTCATATTCTTCATTAATCAGATATGCTCCACTTTCAACCTTGACCTTTAAAATGCTCTGATAAAACCTCAAAAGCTTACACATCTGTTTTGATGTCTCCTTTGTTAGTTTTTTTCTCGTATTCAGCTAAGAGAAAGCAAGAGGTCAAAGCTTGTTAATTTTCTTTCATCTGTCTTCTTTTCCTTCGCATGAAATACTTCCAACTTTTTAATTGGAATGTGAAAAATGATTTTTTTTAAAAAAAAAAAAAGAGGGAATCTGTAAACCAACTGCCTTCCCCACCCTTCCAGAACATATCTGTGCCTACTTGATAGTCAAACTCTGAACAGCACCTTTATCACTACCAAACCCCATGAGACAGAAAGAAATCAAGACAAAAACAAGCCTCGTTCACTAACCAATCTCTCAACTCCTAGGAACCAATCCAGCAAAAGAATCTCTTCAACCCATTCACCACAACTCAGCCTGATGAAAAGATAAGAAACTGAAGCCAACTACAATAACTGACTTGAAACAGCACATCTCAGAGGGATTAGATGTAGCGAGGTAAGGTGGAGACAGTGTTAAGAAAAAACCAAGGGAGTGAAGAAAAGAGGAGTTCAAAAGCAAATTTATGAGAGGATGTGTGCATAGGTTGAGATCAAACATGCAGTGTCATGGAAGAGATCACATTAGTGGAATCAAAGGATGCAGAGAGATGCATATAATTTTAGCTTGAAAAGACTCAGAAGTTGCACATACACATAACGAGTTTAAAGACAGGGATAAAAGTAAATGATTCGGATAAAAGTTGCACATACACATAACGTGTTCAAACTGAAATCTGCTCTAAGCTGTGAACTATCCCTGTAATTAATCCAGCTATTTTCCTTGCAATAATTAAACTCCATTAGCTGGAACACCACAGTTTTTACTACCTCAGGACCATACCATTAAGTTCCAAGAGTGAGCATTCTACGCAGGAGCTTAAAGTCAATGTCTGATACAAATGTAGTTTTTGTCAAGTAGTCACCAGCTTCCCTTATTTTTTTTTCTTTTGGGACCCCTTCGCATTCATGCTAGAGCCCAAACCTTCATTCTTCCAAATCAAGCAGGAATCCAGTTTATAAAATTTAAATAACCTTTCGTCAATGCAGTCATTGAAGAAATATCATCGATCATCCCATTTCCAGATTTTCCTCAAAGATGCAAATTATTTGATTCAGGAAAGACAACTGGAACAGGTAAGGGGATAAACTACCTAAACAAAAGATTAGAACTAAAATTGTCTCTGGGACTACTGATTATGCTAATGTGTGACAGGTTAAGTAACTGGTCATATAACTTGACTTGATGTAGTCTCATGATGGGTATAATACCAATGCCTCTAGCATACTCTAGCAAAACACCTTCATCAGTGTCAAAGGTGCAACCCTCACTTAATAAGAAAATAATTGCGGATAAAAAAAAAGGAACTCTGATATGTATTCATTGCAATTGTGCCACTGGTGCTGTTGTTGAAGGTGAAAACATGAAACAGGTATACTAAAGATACTGTTTGATTTTTTCAGCAGAGTATACTCACAGCTTCAATAAGCATTTGAACTTCAGACTCTGCAAGCTGGGAACCAAAATTTTGAAGTCCAGTTTTCAATTCTTCAACTGAAACAATACCATCACCATCGGTGTCCATCTTCATGAACATTTCTTTGATGTCTTCAACTTCTTCAGTGGATAAGAAATCAGCGATAACCTAGTAAAAGTGCCCAACTATTTATTTCTGGATGGGAAAAAATAATATCAGATGAAAATATGAAGATTTTAGAGGAACAATAAACTAACCCTGAGGGCTTTTCTTTTGAATCTGTTCATCATTGAAAACTGCTTAAGTCTTGACTTGACAACATCACCAAGAGGAACATTTGGAGCTTTCTTGGCATTTTGGAGCCAAGGATGCTCTATAAGTAGAAACATAAACATCAGGTGAAGACTAATCATAATAAACATAAAACACGAACGTTCAAATGTGACAACTACTAAAATCACAATACATGCATGCCATTAGACCAAACCCAGAAACTGGATGATCATAGTTTGTTCCTAGACAGAGTGCACAGCTAAAGGTTGCTGAAGTGGAACGTTAACTGGAGAGATGCTAAAACTTGTAGGCTTGAATGCAGCTATTATGTAAAATATATTACAACTAGAGAGGTGATCATGAGGTTCTAAATCAAGACATTATAACGCTGGTATGCTAGATGAAACTCTAGTATAACCCATTATATCTTACATATGGTACATAGTTCTTCAAACTAGGATGCATCATCACATCCATAAAGCAACATAGCACCTTTTACATATTCATCTATCAAGTGTCAATTTTTTGTCCACATAACAAGATAACTTGTGAGTTAAGAGAGTTTTTTAAATGAGGTTTGAACTATAACTTCTTAAGAGTTTTTGCCTACAAACCAAGATGTCCTGTGAGTAAGTTATAAGGGCTGTAGACAGGGTGAACTGCATTTTCTTCAATACCTTAGGTTCTTATGCCTCTTATCGGAATCCAAGTAAATGTTCTTCAGTGGACTTATTCTATTGCGTTTCTGCCACAATTCTAGGAATATTCGCAGATGTAATGCTTCTTAATAAACAGGTAGAATCTTAATTAAAGAAACAAACAACCTAAAGAGCAAAAATGTAGCAAAGGCAGATGAGATTTGCAATCCCCATCCGCCACACTACCACACACCCCAAAAGAAATAGATAGTATAGATGATTCTAGCATGGTGAAACAAAAAACATGTTCATATCCTGAGGTGGTATGCAAAATAGTATCATATATAAAATACCTATCACTTGTCTTGCAGTTAGTCGAAGCTTTGGGTCTGGCTCCAACATTTGCCTCACCAGACTCTTAGCACTTTCTGAAATATTTGGCCATGGGTCCCTTTTGAAATCTATAATCCCACGAAGAATGGCCTGTGCAACTCCTTGCTCAGACTCTGTATTGAGGCAATGAAAAAGTGGTTTAAGCTAAAATGAAAAAAAACCCACCTTTCAAGAAAAGCAGAACAACAACATGAAAAAAGGAAAGCAATGGTAAAATAACAAAAAGAAGAAAGAAAAGCTGTTCGCATGCACTGAGGACATCATGCAAGGATGGAGAGGTGTTGCTTTGAACATGCTGCAGCCTCCCTCACCCCAACAACCAAAAAAACACATGCACACATAGTAATGACGAGAGAGGGGTGGGAACCAAGAGTATAATTACCAGCCCAAAATGGAGGAACACCGCACAACAAGATGTAGAGAATGACCCCTGCACTCCATATATCAATTTCTGGTCCATAGTTCCGCTTGAGCACTTCTGGAGCCATATAATAAGGGCTTCCAACAATTTCAGAGAACCTCTCACCTAGCAGTATTTAAAAATTAGGCAGTAGAAAACACCAGCATGATATAGCAACTAGATATACAAATAATCAAAATCGATGAAGCTTTAAGTGATCTACAGCCAGCAAGTGACAATTTATTGAAATAGCAGCTAGGCAGTAGAAACACCAGCATGATATAGCAACTAGATATACAAATAATCAAAATTGATGAAACTTTAAGTGATCTACAGCCAGCAAGTGACAATTTATTGAAATAGCAGCTAGGCAGTAGAAAACACCAGCATGATATAGTACCTAGATATACAAATAATCAAAATCGATGAAACTTTAAATGATCTACAGCCAGCAAGTGACAACTTATTGAAATGGCAGTTTTCTTCCTGAAAGCACCAAAAATATCCATGACAATCATGATGCAAACATCAAGATCATATCTAAAACCTAACCATGACTAAACACGGTAACCATCCTACATGAGAACTCTAAAAAAAACCAGTGCTTGAACAAAATAACATCCCATTCTTCTTATTTGAGCAACCATTATAGTGTCTTCAAAAAGGGCATGTAAAAATATTAGCAAGGCTTCTGATGCTAAATGTAGACTATAAAACAGAATATTACAAGGAATTTCCCGACATTTCAAAGCATGATACTGCAATAATCTTATCACTCTAGTAACTAAGATTCCATCACTTTCACTAAAACTAAATCACCCTAGAAAGTAGGAACAAACTACATAGATTTTTCGGTTTTTGAGCTCCCATATTCCTGTTTCAATTCACAGCACCTCCTAACAATTACAAAGGTACATTGCTTAATTGCTTAATTATCCATTGCATAAATCCCTACCACTTCATTGTATAATCATCAGTTAATCATAAATTAATTCCTCACCTGGCTTAAAGAAAATAGACAATCCAAAATCAATAGCTTTCAAAGGCGAATTCTCTTTCTTATTCGCAAACAAAAAATTCTCCGGCTTCAAATCCCTATGAATCACACCATGTTTATGACACAACTGAACAACTTCCACAATCGTTCTGGTAACCGCCGCAGCCGCTCTTTCAGTATAATGACCTCTAGCAACAATCCTATCAAACAGCTCCCCTCCTTCACACAACTCCATAACCAAATGCACCGCATTATCATCCTCACACGCTTCTTTCAAGCTCACAATACTCGAATTCTTCGGCAAATGCTTCATAATCGCTACTTCTCGTCTCACATCTTCAATATCCACAGCAGTCCTCAACTTCCTCTTCGAAATACTCTTACACGCAAGTAACTCTCTCGAGTCTCTCTCTATACACAGATACGTTACGCCAAATTCTCCCCGACCTAGCTCACGATCTACCAAATACCGCTCCTCTATATTCTCCTTGGGGACGCCGGTGAGGACTCTGATTGGTTGCGGTGTCTTTTTAGCTGTGCTGTTTTTCTTTCCGTGATCTTGACCGGAGAAGCTCGATTTCACATCCTCTCTAGCTACGGCGGCCGGAGATCTGCAACAGTTCCCCATTTACAGCAATTTGTTTAGATCTTGTGAAAGAAAGTGTGACTTAGGGTTTCACTTTTTCTACATTATAGAAAGCGAAACCCTAGAGAGAGAAATTTGAAGCATAGTTAGAAAGAGAAAGCGGAGAGGGAGTGGTGGTAGTGAGTGAGAGGAGTGGAGTGTGGCTTTTTCTGGTAGAGTTTTTTAGTCTTTTGAGAGTATTTTATTTATTTATTTATTTAATTTCTTAAGAGATAGAGTAATATTTCTTTTTTTAATCGGAGACTTTGGTTCTGTGACTTTTGTCGGCTAATCGGGTCGGAACGGGACGGTGGAGGAGGGAGAGAAGGGGGGAGGATGGGTGAGTTGTTTGGATTCGGCAAAAGTTTTGTTTTAAAGTCCTTCAAGTTCTGTATATTTTTGTTTTCTTTATTTTGTTTTTTTAGATAAATTATGTTTTTGTCACTGTAGTTTAAAACAAATATTGATGTTATATTGTGATTTTAAAAAAAAATTATTATTAATATGCGTCTGAATTAATTTATAAATATTTTAATTAATTTTACAAATTTTAAAATTAACATTCATGTAAGTTACTATTACCCCAAACCAAACAAAAATCTTTTAAGTCTACTCATAGTAGCTAATGAAATCAATTGCTAATTTAATTTTTGAATATTGTTTTTTGGTTTCTTAAGGACAACCTAAGTACTTCGTGATCCTATTGTTGAGATATTATTACAATTTAATTGTTATTTACATTATTTCCTTCTTAAATATGTTTGATGTAAGGTTCATTAATAAATATGATTTATAATAAAAATAAATAGTACTTTATCGGTCAGTAACTTCAAATGTAATCTATCATTAAAAAAAAAATTAAAAACCTCCAAAGGTAATTATCAAAAAAAAAAGAAAAACTTTAAAGGAAACCTATCTATGAAGAGAGAGAGAGTAGCATAAGTAACAACATTAATTATGATTTAGAAGAAAGAAATTTAAACAAAAAAAAAATTGAAATTTAACATGTCTTTGAGAAAAAAAGAAGAGACATCAACAACAAAATATATGCAATAATGGAGGTAATTGCAAACCCCACTCCAAGATGTGATAACTACTCCTCCAATTTCCCCACAAGGATCATTTTGAGGTTATTGTTATTGTTTTAGTGCAATAATGGAAAATAATGATAAAAAATATATATATATCCCATTCTAGAAAAAAAAATATTTTTTCATTTAATTTTATTATTTTTATCATTTAATGTTCATTAAATTTTTTATAAGTTTTATTTAGAAAAATATGATTTATTCTTCTTTATGCATGGATTTTAAAATAAAAAATCAAATTTTAATCTAAGAGTAAGTTTAAATAAATAAAAAATGTCTTCATAATTTTTATAAGATTGTATTGAAAAATAAAGCAATAATTGATTTAAAATTTTATATGAAAAATAATTTTAAATGACTTATTTGTTTGTGTAGCCTTTTTTTTTTTTTTTAGATGTTCTTTTTGTATAACACTACTCGTTTTCTTAATGTAAAATAGAGTAATTTCATTAAGGAATTCCTTTTAAGATCATTCAAGGTTCATAATCACTCTCTACTCTCATTGAAC
>Ga0325402_1000219_pt1 | contig 34119 bp, 13 predicted proteins | sample PopdelMetagenome_22_FD_207212 | JGI IMG/M metagenome (GOLD analysis project Ga0325402, IMG submission 207212) | Populus deltoides microbial communities from Bellville, Georgia, United States - Xylem-PdKOR-R3 | ecosystem: Host-associated > Plants > Phyllosphere > Stem > Wood/Secondary xylem... | reverse complement strand
GCAGAAGCAGAAGCAGAAGCTAAAAAACTCCAGAGAGAGTTGATGCAGAGGCCTTTCTGAAGTGTTGAGATTGATAAGAGTCCGTGCCTGCACTGCACTGACCTGACTAGACTGGTGAGTGGTGAGTGATTTATTGGGAACTGTAAGATTTTGTTTTTCTAAATTGCAAAAAGAAGACAGTGTATGCAGTTAAAGATGGGAGCAATGAACAAGGAAGGCCATGTTCCGCATTAAATACTTGTCACTTATTTTCTCGAAATGGCCCATCCTCCATTTAATTTATTCGTTTTTTTCCGGGAGGAGTTGGACCATCGATCCATTTAAAGATTATTTGATGCAGCAATTGCTGGAACTTGGAATACCAACCTTTCTTGCGGTGCCATGGATTGCCAACCCCTTTGACTATCTGGTTATTGTTTAAAAGGTTAATGGATGAGAAAATGAGAAAATGGTGGATTAAAGGAAGAAATTGTTTTAAATTCACCTTCAGGAGTTTAAATTTGATGAAAACAAATGCTATGAAGATTATACAAAATTAAGCATACTTTGTGAAAGGGAGATTTTTCAATACAATTATGATGGGTATCATATTCCTCTCTAGCTCGAGTACATGGTGAAGCTTTTGAGGTCAAGATTGTTGACGAAACGCATGCCTTTACTGTACAGGTCAGAAAATCGACATGCAGCTGCAGCGATAAATACAACACCATTTAAGAGGCCTGGAAATTAAGTTAATACAGCAAAGATAATACCTGAAAACAAATCATACATCACCCTCAGTACGAAACCATTTAATGAAGGTTTCACGAGCAAGCTAGTAGACACTAGACAGACTCCCTTTGAGTATTTTTATACTGGCCAGTGAATTTATTCATTAACAGTGGCACTAGTCTATGAGCTTGGAATTCGTGTTTCTCGGGTTCTCGGACCCGACTCCAGATTGACCCGGCAAAGAGTTTTGGCCATTTGGGTGGATCAACTTGCCAAAATAAAACCCAAGCTCCCGCCCGGCGAGGGGGTTTAGCAATATAAGACTTTGGTGTAGTTGTTGTGTTGCACGCAGGGAAGGTTCTCTTTTTCCATAGATCCCTTTGCATCATGTTCGTGCTCTGTCTTTACCCTCCATGACAATCTCAAAGATTTCAGGGGTGCAGGACAGTGTAGAAAGCACATTTTTACCTTCTTCTTTCTCTTGGTCTTTTGTTTGCTAAGTGAAAGAACCCCTGTTTCTCAAGGGTCGTATCTCGTCCACAAGATTTTCAGCCGGTAAAGGTCCCTAAAGCCAAAAACAGGCACCAAATTTTCTGTCTCCATTTCACGATTGTAAGGTGTGGTTTGAGACGTGTCAGACTCCCGATAGCAACCGCAGTGCAAGGGACCACTCTGCATCTCAGATGGGATGGATCCAATAGTCAAACCCTCCAATCCCAAAATAGATTATCAATTCCATTTCGTTTTCATTTTATAAATAACTGAAATATTTCATATTAAATTAAAAAATAAAACAAAATAGAATAAATTTTATTTCATTTCAAATCTAGATCCATATTTTTTAAATAAATTTCAGCATAAATATTCTGGTTTCATTTAAAATGTTCCGTTTCGTACTTGAAATTTTCTTGAATCAAATTGAACCTGGTTCAATTTGATTAATTAAACCATCTAAATATAAACTATAAGAACTCATTTTCATTACTATTTTTAATAAAAATGATATTAATAATAATATTGAAAATAATTACTACTATTTTCATTAACAATAATATTAATTTTTTAAAATTAGATTTATCACTAATATATATGATTTATATTCATGTTGTTTTTTTTTTTCATGTTTATACTTTGTAAGAATTTGAGCAAAATAATAGATGCTTTAGATCCCATTAGCCTAGATAACATTGACATATTGAATGAATAAATTTGTGAAGAATCTAGCCTTCTTGATGTAGAGGATATAAGTTGGGAGACTATTGAAGCACCTTGTCTGCTTGAACTTTAGAGAGTGAAGAGATGTCTTGATGACGAAAATGAGCTTGGTGAAAATGATCAACTATTGAAATGTTAAGTTGGTGACTTTCCTTACATACCACCACAAGATCATGATCCTTCTTTCTATTTTAATTATGAAGATGATATTTGATTTATGTTTCTTTTATGTTAAAACATTTTATTTTCATAATATTTTGGTATTTTGTTTAAATTGAATTACTTTAAGTTAAAGTTCTATGTAATCTTGACCATTTAGAAATATTTTAAATTTTAAAATTACATTTGTTTGATATTTTGTTTGTATTGTATAATTTATAATTAATTTATCTTAAATTTAAATTATTTTTGTTGAATTATATATATATATATATACATCCCTGAATATCTGGAACCGAAGTATTCCACTTAAATTAAAAAAAACAAAATACTTACTGAAAGAAAATTGACAATCTTGATCCCAACAGCTATACCAACCAGAGGACACGATAGAAACTTGGATTATCTACTTGAGGCTCCGCAAGACAAAATAAAGCATGCAACGAAAAATGTGTTCACAATTGTTGACAAGTTACAAAAACATCACCAGCACAAATAATTAACGAAATTTGATTGAAGTTCAGTGCCTCGACATGTCCACAGTTACAAAATGTTGACTTATAGAAGCACTTGGAAAGAATCAATCCGAATCCGAATCCGAATCTTAAAATATTTTGCATCTTTTAAAGCGGAAGTAAATAGGCAAAAATCTCAAAAGTGACACTTTCCTCAGGAAGTACTTGCAATAATAATAAGCCTCCGAAACCATGAGCTGGTAACCATGATATTTTGGTCTTCAAACTTCTACGTACATGAACCTGTCCCTTCCAATTAATTAATATGGTGGATCCAAGAGACAATGTTTGCGGTTCTTCAATCATTCTGCAGTTGAAGTTTTGTTATAACAAGGAAATCGAAGGGGAAAAAAAGATTCAATAAAAAAAAGAAGGGAAAATGAATCTAAGGATGACAGGAATAATATCTCTTTGTTTTTTTTTTTTATTTACTTTAAATTAATATTTTTGTGTTTTTAAATTAAAAATAATTTTTTAAAAATAAAAAATTATTTTAATACATTTCTAAATTTTAAAAAACGAACTCTATTTCAAATGATTAAAGGGTTGAATCATAAATGCGATGCAAGCACCTGAATTTTCTGCAGCAATTTCTCTGCCATAATTTTCTGCTGCACTCCACTTAAAGTCTCCGAATTCATGATTGCATTGGCAACAATAATAACTATTGATGGAGAATTAGCATTCACCTATACTCATAAACGAAAAGAAAAGGGTATTATCATTAGAATTTGATCTCTTCTACACAAGCAAAACAGAGCAGTCTTAAAGTTGGTATATCAATGCAAACATGCCTAAAGCAGAGAAGATGAGACGACTATGAAACAAAAGAATGGAAGGAAGAGTGAGGGAAACAAAAAAAAAATGGAAATAAATATAGTAACACTGCTCAAAAAATCATACCCAAACACGGCCATTTAAGCCGACTGCTATCTCAAAGGAGAGCTTCTTGCCAAGAGCATCAAGAACCGGACATGTTGGTGAGCTCAACAGCCTAAACATGAAAAAAAAAATATCCATCATGAAACATAAATACGGAAGCTAGCTAAGCAATTTCGTTATGCAGTGAAAATCTTAAGGCAGTGGCTTCAGTCTATTAAAAGTTACAAGGGGAGATGTCTCACATTCTTGATAGACCAGTTGAACATTCAAACATGTAGCCATCTTTTAGGGCACCAAATTCTGCTGCCTTCCCACTGGCTATGAAACAAAAACAAAATTTTAAGAAAGCTCAAGAAATAGTATGCAATAATTCACAAAACAAACCAAACAGTAATATGATACAAGAACAAGCATGCTGATTAACCAACCATCAGTGCATGACAACTCAGGATTCATTCCAGGATTTGCCTTCACAACTCGAACATAGAGCAGGGTACCTGCCTGCTCCAAGCAGCATTGGTAAAACGAAACATTAGCAGTGTAATTTCAGTTTGAAGTGTTCAACCACGGTTTTTTGTTCATTTATGAATGTTAAAAGAAAGAAATGATCAAGACTGGGTGCCAAGCCAAAAGGCAGACACTGTTAAGGTAGTTGCAAGACTTTGTGATTTCTGATGGTGAATTCTTAAATTGGTAAAATACTAGCCTCATTATGATATATATTTCCACAGGTGTCATATTTCAAATTGCAGCAAATAAAGTTTCTTCATGATTAATTTCACTTTTACAGAATCCTGATATTTCTAGTTTTCCACGATGGCAAGCAAAATTTAGGCTGCAGTCCATGCAATTAAAATAAGATGGGATTACAAACTCAAACTTCTGATTTTTTTGAAAAGATATCGTAGTTGCAAACTATTTGATATGCCGCAACCACTTGATATGATTTCCTTGCACACGAGAAACTAAGGCATAGACCAAGTAAACAATGCCACTAATGGATATATGACTTGATGAGTATGAACCTCAAATTTGGGTATGTTTCTCCTGGTCCCTCCTTCAAATGCAAGCACAGGCAAAAAAGCCAAGGCAGGTCCTTTTATGTCGATAAGAAAGTTCTGCAAATTAAAAGTTAAGGCAAGCATTTGGATCTAATAATATATTATAAAGCAAGATGGATGAAAAACACTACAATTTAATTAAGGAGAAAGCATATACCAACTGTGAGAAGGACATGGGAAGCGTACAGAACAAGCATTTAACATAATAGATGGAAAGAAGAAATAAATAGAAAAGTACAAGCACTGGTGGCTCGTAAGCAAAACCATTGCAATGTTTTCAAGACATTACATGAAGTACACAAATCAGGAAAATGTACATACTGAAGCATTTAGTAATATCCCTTCACTACAATGAATTCCAAATATCCAGTCACCAGTCTACTGTTACTGATCACAGAGAATAGTGCAAGAAAGAAGATAGACTAGATCAGATCTTTCCTATCCATGCTTCCTTATGTCTTCCAAGCTAATTAAGAAAATCAACAGGTTATTTTGACTCAAGCCACAATTTGGTTCGGTCAATTTTGCTCATTAAAGAGGTCAACTTGTGTTTGACCAAAATCTCCTGCATCACATATTAGACCTCCTAACCAAAACTGGCAACTCGACCTGTGAACCTGTAAATACTTCTATTGTGATAAACCATGGTCTTGCTTTCTATCCGGATCATATTCCAACGACTAACAAAAGGTATTAAAGGTTGGCAGGGAAGTTGATCTATCTAGCTCATATTGGACCTGACATATCATATATTGTTGTGTTCAATTCATGCATAATCTAAATAACCAACACATGGATGCAGTGAATCGTATCTTGGCTCACCTAAAATCCTCTCTAGGTAAAGGTGTTATGTTCTCTCAACATAACCACCTGGATATTGTGGGATATACTGGATTCAAATTAAATATAAAATCTAGCTTTGGATATGTGTCATTTGTTGGGTGTAACATTCAAACTTGGAGTAAAAAATAGAATGTGGTATCACTATCCAATGCGGAAGCAAAGTACCTTGCGTTCCATCACGCAATTACAAAGCTTACTTGGCTCAAAATTAATTCTCTTGGGTGAACTTACCAATGGTGCTCTTTTGTGACAACACAGCGGCTACTGAGATTGCTAACAAACTGATTTAACATAATCAAATCAAGCATATTGAACTTGACATGAACTACATCAAAGACAATCTCGACTCTGGTGTGGTTGAGATTTCTTCTATTAAAAGTGTGAATTATAATGATTCATGTTGTTACTAGCGATACTTTCCATAGTTCACTATCCAAGTTGGGCATGTGTTATATAAATGCCCCAACTTGAGGGGGAGAGATAACAAATATTAGGTGTATACAACTATCAATTAGTTAGCTGATTTTTAACCTAACTTTTAGCTCCCACATTGTAGCCTATTCAATGGTATAGTTGACTTAGCTAAATGATTGATATATATCTTGTATAACTACCCTTTAGTGATATGAACAAAAACTACCCAGCCTAATTCAATTCTTCATTTCATGTCAATAATAAAACTGAAATTTTCCAGGTCTTCCCAATTTAACCTATTTCTTTTTGGAGGGAAAAAAATTGAGATGGATTATTTCATAAAGCTAAAGCAGAAAGAAAGTTATGGCAATCATCAAGTGATTAATAGCATCAATCTCACAACATAGCTCATATTTAAAGTGCTTACATCTGATTTAGAGTCTACAACAATTCCAAGAACACTGTCCTCCGCACACGGCACATACTATACAAAAAATCAAATAAATCATCATACACAAGATAATGAACATCAACCACAAAAAATATTTAAAGTCATGTGTGAGATAAAACAGATAAAGTTCCTACCTGAAATCACTTGCATAATAATACCATTCATTGGATGAAGGGATCTCATTGTGGATCCCATCCACTGAATTAATTAATTTTTCAAAGTGATTTAGGGACGAAACTTTCCGTAATCTTGGCATAATTCACTAATGTGCAAATTACAAATTTTCTATAAAATCACGTTGAGATTGGCAACTAAAAGAGAATCAATGGCAGCAGCAGCAGCGCTTCCCATACAAGATCACACAAAATACTAACTCAATCACAAAGAAGTATTATATTATTTAAATTTTGAGCAATCTGCTAGATTATCCACTGTTAGCATCAGTGCATACACTATAATATAAGATAGCTAACAAATAAAAAAAAATCCAACACTAAAACTGTTCATTCCTCATAGAAAATAATGAAATGCCTTTCAAATCCCACCTTTATTTTCTCCAAACCATTCAAAAATATTTAACACAAATCAACCCTCCCATTTAGCTCGTTACTGTGGTCCCTTTGAAATTGTTGAGTAATTTTAAACAAATTTAAAGCATATGCCCATAATATTATGAAAAACAAAAGTCACAGCTTGCCACATCACCAACTAATAGGCAATCAGTAAGTAAGCAAGCATACCCTCTTTTGGGAGGTTTCAACCCAATATTTATTTGGCTTTGAGAACCTCAATTTCCCTGCTTTCATTACAGATATAGCATCACAGTCCTGTTAAATTAAAGACACCAAAACTCAAACCAAATTTTGAATAAAGAAACAAACTTTGCAGTCCAAGAAATTGAAAAGTTTTTTTTAAAAAAAAAACCCTAAAAGATAGACCTGACGGAGCCCACCACCAAGCTTAATTGTCTGGTTAGTCATGCTAGAAAGATCAACAACCACATCTCCTGGTACCTACAATTTGACACAGAGAGAGAGAGAGAGAGAGAGTTTGAGTCCCATAACTGTACGAATTGGAAATTAAATCTGTAAGTGTATAGAAGAATATGAAAACCTACCACTAAGTTATCAATAAAGGTCGCCGGCGAACCGGAGGATTTACTCTCCATATTTATCGGCGATTGAGACTTCTCTGTGCGTTCTTCGCTGAGGAGGGAATTTAGGGAAGCGGGAATTTATATACTATTCTTAAAACGCACCGTTTATGATAAATATCCGACAAGAGCGGTCTTGAAAAATTCCCCAAACGACTTGTCGTTTTTACTCTACCCCTAAAAATTAACGTAAGAAAACAAGAAGAGAAGATAGGTGTTATGAATATGATGTCGGAGTTGGAAGTCTGGAACCTGAAAACTATATCACTTGATTGAGCTAGTTCCAAAGAGCAAATGGAAATTGTACGGTCACACTGGCTTCCGTTGAATGGTCATTGCTTGAGTCACAAACTTGTGTCAGTTCCGTACAAGGTAACTCTCAGAAATCTTGAAAAGACAACTTTAATTTCTTGTAGCTTACAAAATAATTCTACTTCAATTCGGTTAGCTGAAAACCCATCTGAGAAATCAATTTATTCACGTGGGTTTTTGACCACGAAGTCTGTTATGGATGTTTCAAAGGTTAATAGGATGATTAAGGAGTGTACAGAAGATGGGTTTTTCGAGGATGCAATTAGAGTGTATCTTGATTTCATTGAATGTGGTTTTCCAGTTGAGGAGTTCAGGTTCTTTCCTTGTTTGATTAAAGCGTTTGGTGGGCTTTATGATGTTAATAAAGGGAAACAAATTCATGGGCATTTGTTGAAGTTTGGGTTTTTACAAGACATTTTTGTTAAGAATTCTCTTTTGGGTATGTATTGGAAATGTAGGGCTGGTGGGAATGCGGTTGACATGTTTGAGAGGATGGAGGAGAGAGATTCAGTTTCGTGGAATACAATGATATCTGGGTTTTGTCAATCAGGAGATTATGTGAAATCGTTGGTGATGTTTAGAAGGATGGTTAAGGAATGTGGTGGTTCATATCATAACCGCGTGGCATGTCTTGCTGCTCTTTCATCGTGCGCTTCAATTAAGAGTTTGACTCATGGGCTAGAGATTCATGGGTTCCTTGTGAAAAAAGGGGTGGATTCTGATGAGTTCTTGGTGAGCGTGTTGATTGAAATGTACATGAAATGTGGAGATATAAAGAATGCTGAAAATGTTTTTGAGAGAATTCGGGATAATGAGTTGGTGGGAAGGAATATGGCGGTATGGAATGTGATGATCTTGGGGTATGTTTCAAATGAATGTCTTTCATTGGCTTTGGAATTGTTTGTTGAGATGTTAGAATTAGGGATTAGCCCAGATTCCTCAACTGTAGTGGTTGTTTTAGTTTTGTGCTCCCAGTTGCTGGATTTAGCTATTGGAAAGCAAATCCATGGACTCATTCTGGGTCTTGGCCTGGATGATGATGTAAGAGTTGGAACAGCTCTTATGGAGATGTATTTTAAATGTGGTGATCCTGAAACCAGTTTGCAAATATTCAAAAGGTCTCAAAATCATAATTTAGTCATGTGGGGTTCAGTGATGTTGAATTGTGCTCAGAATGGTTACCCAAATGAAGCATTGGAATTTTTCAGTGAGTTTATGTTGGATTGTGGTTTTCCAGATCCTGTCATTCTTTTGGCTGCACTCCGGGCATGTTCATTCTTATCTCTTAAGCCTAGAGGGATGTCAATTCATGGATTTGCTATAAAGATGGGGTTTGATTCTGATGTTTTTGTTGGTGGTGCCCTAGTTGATTTCTATGGAAAATGTGGAGACATGGAGTATGCTCAACAAGTTTTTTATGGATTATCAACCAGAGATCTGGTATCGTGGAATGCGCTAATATCTGGATTTGCTCAAAATAAGTGTGCAGATGAAGCTTTGAAGGCATTTCGTGATATGCAATCTAAACAAATCAAGCCCAATACTGTAACCATGGCATGTATTCTTTCTGTTTGCACTCACTTGTCAGTCATGATCCTTTGTAAAGAGGTTCACTGCTACCTACTACGGCATTGGTTTGAGACCAATGCTCTTGTAAACAACTCTCTAATAAGTGCCTATGCCAAATGCGGGGACATACATAGCTCACGGACTGTGTTTGAAAAATTGCCTGTACGAAATGAAGTTACGTGGAATTCAATCCTACTGGGTTTTGGAATGCATGGCTGTACTGATGAAATGTTTGCAACATTTGAAAAGATGAAAGAAGCAAACATAAAGCCTGACCATGGAACTTTTACTTCCCTCCTTTCCAGCTGCAGCCATTCTGGGAAGGTTGACGCGGGATGGAAATATTTCAATAGCATGATGGAAGACTATAACCTTGAACCTCGAGTTGAACAATATACTTGCATGGTTGATCTTCTGGGCCGAGCTGGCAATCTAAATCAGGCATATGATCTGATAATGTCAATGCCTTGTTCCCCAGATGATAGAATATGGGGTTCCCTTCTGGCATCCTGCAAAAATCATGGTAACACAAAGTTGGCAGAAGTTGTGGCAAATCACATATTTGAACTTGATGCTTCAAGTGTTGGTTACCGTGTACTCCTCGCAAATTTGTATGAAGATTCTGGAAATTTGAATGAAGTTTTTCGAGTTCGAACTGAAATTAAACAAATGGGACTGAAAAAGCAGCCTGGATGCAGTTGGATTGAAGTTGATAACAGTATACATATATTTGTTGCTGGTGATTACTCAAATGATCGGTCTGGGGATATCTATGCTACCATAGAAAGTTTATCACTAGAAATGAAAAGAGTGGGGTATGTTCCTCACATTCAAGCAGCAAGCAACAAGTACTGGGCTTGATGAGTCAAAGGATAGCATTGTTTTGATAAGAAGAAAGGATTCTGTCTTCGGGGGTAACCTTGTAAGGAGAAACAAGAAAGAAAACTATTTGAATTATGTTCAATCAATACTTGTCAATGCCAAGCTGCATGGATAGTATTGGAAGGCAAGGTAGCTGGCATTTATCAAGTGATTGATATTTGAAATGATTTGTTGGAACCACGTAGATGCCAACTGATTAGTTTTTCCTCCCTGAAACTAATCAGGTATGTTTCTGTACGACTATCTGATATTTGTCTTTACCCTAGATTGGTCATTTTTGTTCATTAATGCTGTCAAATTATTATATCTTCTAAGCATCAACATGTCTTCACATTTTCAGGCAAACTTATCTGTGGTGAATTGGACAATTTGATGGTAAACAGAAGGTGAAAAGTTTTTTCCTGAAATGCCAGTCGAGAGCTTTCCTTGAAATCTTGAATGCAAGTCATGTATAATGCCTTCACTTGAAATTTTGGAAATTGAGCTGAAGTATGTAGTGAGCCTGATGAGGCCGAGGATGGCCTTGTTTTTCTGACAGGAATGGTTTCTGTCTGTGGGTCTAACCTTGTAAGTGGCAAAAAAAAAATCACTAGTTGAAAGTAATGAGCCAATGCTTGTTCAACGCCAAGATGTATGGGATGATATTGGAACGAAAGGAAGCAGGCATTGGTTGAGCAATTGAGATTTTTGATAATTCTCAGTGTTGTGCAGATGCCAAGTAATTGGTTTTTTTCTCAGAAACTAACCAAGTAAGTTTGTGTTGCGACTACCTGATGTTTCTTCATTCCCCAGATTGGTCGCTTTCGCCTCATTAAAATGCTGTCAAATTATTTGTCTTTTATAAGCAGTAACATGCCTTTTCATCTCTGACAAACTTAGCTGAGATGAAATTGAACGATTTGCTGGTAAAAGAAAAGTTGAAAGGCCTATTCCTGATGGGGACGCTTCTTTTCGTAAAATCCTGGAGGAAGACTGGTCATGTTTAATGCTTTTACTTGAAATCTTGGAAATTTAGCTAAGTAAGTAGGATGTTAAGATCAGCCAGCCCTAAATTTGAGCGTGTTTGAATTTCATTGATGTTATTGCATGATCGGGGTCTCATCTCATCACCTTATATTGTCAACAACTCACCATCCTAGTTGGCTCAAATGAAGAGGTATCTGATCCCATCCTCTTTGAAAAATTCACTAGACTTGTGCGGTGATACGTTCTGGGTCCGTGTTACACTGCATGTATTTTTTTCCCGTAAAAACAATGTTTAAGGGACACAATTATGATTTTTTTTAATAAAAATAACAACTAGGATTATAATTTTAATTGGGTTTAATAAGTTAATTTTTTAATTAAATAAAAAAACTGATAAAAATAGAAAACCAATATAATAAAAAACAATTAATAATAACTTAGAAAAAAAGCGTACAAAATTGAATAATAAAAAAAAAAAAATAGTTCGATGTAGCTTAATAAATATGCAATCTGGGTAATAAGAGGTAAGCCAATCCGGATTCATATGCAAAACTCGTGATTCATGTCATGAGATCAAGATGACCTAACATAAAAGAAATTAAAGAAAACCATAAAATTAATTTTTTTTTAAAATCAAACGATGAAATCATAAAACAAAATAAGTAAAAATAAAGAAATAATATCGACTAGTGTTAACCTTTTTTAAACTTTTTAAATTCATGACTTAAGTCATTAGACTAGAGGCACCGTACATGAAAAAACTACGAAATACAATCTCCAATAAATCAAATATTGAATCTCTAATGAATCAAATATTGAATGATGAAATTAAAAAAATAAATCAATTATATAAAAGATCTAAAAAAATAACAATTAGAAAAATAAAAATAAATTAGAAGACAACATAAAAAATTTTGATTGAAGTGTGAAATAGAAAAGAAAAAAAATTTAACAAAAAAATAAAAAAAATAAAAATAAAAACTAAATTAAAAAATAATATATCATAAATTTAAATTATGAGATAAAATTAAAAAAAAAACTAAAATAATTTGGGAAAAAAAAAATTAAAAGCATGCTCTAACATCCTCGATTATGATGGATGGAAAGTTACAAAATAACGAAAAATTAATAGCATTTACTATTATCAAAGATTTAAACGTAATAAACAACAAGGAGCACAAAAAATTAATAAATAAATATGAAAATGAAAATCAAGAAGACAACCGAATCCATGCCTGCAGTTGTTCCGAAGTACGAATCTATGAGAACACCAAGAACCTATGCCTTTCTTCTTTTCCTTCTTGAATCAACTCCTATAACACATTGTGTTCCATTTGAATAAATACAGCTACGCATGTAGCATCTTTACAATACCTCAATGCCATCACTGTTTATGCCATGAGAGTTGTCATCAAGGAGGTTCTCCAGTGACCTGGTTTTTCTGCTCCGAACTCTGCCGGCTTCTTTCAACAGCTCGGCCAGCCTTTTTTTCTCATCAACAACATCTGGATTTGCTGTCCCGAGCTTTTCTTCCCTCATCCCAACAACATACTCTAAGATTTCAATTGCATCGTCCAACCTGCGTTAAACATTACAGAGCACCTCAACTGAGCTTCAAGTAGAACTTGTTATGTGGAAGAAAACTGCACACGAGCACGTTCAGGCTAACACATCCATGTTTTACAAATTAAATAAATCTAGAGAAGAAAAGGCATCACATCCATTTGGTAACTATACCACCTAACAACATCAAATCGTAAAATGAGCAACATTGATGACTTGACTAGAAATTAAAATGGCATTAAGCTTTTGACAGATGCAAACGAGGATGGCATGGAGAAAAGGCACAAGAAATGGTAAAAGGTGCACACCTGCCCATTGCATCATAAGTGCCTGCAAGATTGCTATATACCCCAAGAGTGTCAGGGTGATATGGTCCACACTCTTGTTCCAGAACAATCTTGGCTTCCTCAAACAATTCTGCAGCCTCATTTATAGCATTGCGCTGCGCACAGGCGAGACCCATTTGGTTGAGAGCAATGCCAAAGAAAGCAGATTTCTTCTCTCCGCTTGAACGGAGCTTTGAAATTGCGTTCTTAAAGGAGTTGTAAGATTCGGAATAATCTCCCAGCATGTAGCACATGACACCCATTTGAGCTTCAATTCCAGCAATTGTGCTTTGTTGACCAGGTGCATCTTTATATATCTTTAACGCCTTCTTTAGCAACTTGATTGCCTGATCGAGCTCATTCATTGATTCATAGACAGCAGAAACATCAGTGAGACCACTAGCGACCTCCTCTGGAGGGATCCCTAGCAAGGGCTTTTCATAAATCCCAAGGGCATTCTCACAATATGATTTTGAGTCCCTCAACTTCCCAGTTCTGTTACATAAATCAGCCAAACGAACAAAAACTGAAGCAACAGATGGATGATTCTCTCCTTTTGTTGTCTTAAAAGCTGTGAGTGCTTTTTGATAAGCAAAAATAGCCTCATCATACCTAGACAAAGATAAGTATGCATCTCCGATGCTACAATCAACATAGGCCACATCAGCTTCCTGACCATTTGCCACCATGGCCATACTGGCTAACACAAGATGTTCAAGAGCAGCTTCATGATCTCCCTTTGTTTCACATATAAGACCCATAAGCCGTCGATCGGCTGCCTCTTCAAGAGAAGCAGGAGAACCGTTGTCTCTATGAATGTCTAGAGCCATCTGGCAAACCTTCTGCGCATCATCAAACTGCAATGCTTGAACATGGGCCTCAGCCAAATATCTACAAGTCTCGCCAACTCTAGGGTCAGTTTCTCCCAGAACTTGTTTCTGCACTTCCAATCCTGTTGAGTAGCACTTTGTTGACTTCTCAAGCTGGCCCAGGATCGCATAAGTATCACCCAACTGCATGTAACCAGCAAACTTGGCAAGGGCATGCTCTTGGCCTTCCTCGGGCACTGGAATCTCAATTGAATGCTCAAGAATGGGAATGGCCTCGCTATATTGGCCTATGCTGCAGTGTATAGCTGCTGTGACATGCAAACACATTACCAATTCTAAACTGGGTTTATCATTTGCACATATTTCGAATGATTTCGATGCTCGAAGAGCTAATTCAAGAGCTTTCTGGGGATTATCCCCTGAAGAAATCAAATCCCTTGCTTGCTTTAGCAAAAATTGTCCAAGATCTGGATTATCTAAACCCGATTCTGATGAATCCTCGGTTCCATTCGGTAACTTTACTCCTCCCAGTGAAGAATTTCTTTGTTTCTTCATCAATCTGACTCCCACATTTCCTTTTTTCAAATTCTTATCATTCTGCTTGTCAATAGGAGGTTTCTCTGGAGGACATTTTCCCTTAGGAGTCAACTTCGATGATGCTTCAGAGTCCAAAGGCTTCTTTGAGGTTCTTGAAGAAACAGACATGGTGCTTGCAGATTTGGTCTTGTCCAAGTTCCCCGACTTCTTGCTCCCTGATGAACTTCCCTTCTTGGAAGAAGAGTTGCTATGAGTGTCAAGTTCTGGTTTATCTACCTCTTCCTCTTCCTCTTCCTCTTCCATTATCTCAACCTCTCTCATCTCTCCTCCTACCAGATGGCGCAACTCTGAATCAATCCTAGACTCTTCACCATCAGATCCAAAGCTATGCCTTAAGGGAGACTGATCAGAACTCTGCATATCACACACATTCTCATAAAGCTGCTCGATGGAGGTGTCAAGTACCCCATCAACTGCCACTCCATAAACAGAAACTCCATCTATAGGAGGATCTAGGCCAGTACTGCGACGGCTGTGCGGACTCGATTTTCTCCTTGGGGACTTGTTAGGCACAGAATTGTCCTTCATCGGCACTGAATTTCCATTCATCTCATTCACTATTCCTTCCTCATCAATTCCATCCATAACAATTCCAGGCATCTTTATTCACCCAAATCAATGAAAACACTGAGTTCCAATAAACTAACTGCAACAAAGTTTCCATAAAAAAGGAAAAGGGCATGCAATATCAAACAATTGGCACTGTAGATAAAAAAAATCATATATTTAAACTATCTAATTATATACAAGATGCACCAACCTCTACACATGTAGCTAAAACATGACAAAGTCAACTAAAACCATAGCAAAAACACCAATAATAACATCAAAAGCTCAATCCTTTAACTTGTGCTTTAAACAGCCCTTTAAACTTTCCATGTTTGCAACAGCAATAAAAAAATCTAACGTTTCTTAATTAGATCTTTCGAAAAAAAATGTTTCCAAAACTCAATAAAATGAACCCTTAGATTATAAACTCATCAATACAAAACAACACAATCCCACAAATTATATAACTGACACAACAAAAAATCAATGAACAAAAATGCAAACTTTAATTTTTCTGACAGTTGACCTCTCAAACTGATCCAATAACAGACAGAACATGAAAGGCAAAAAAAAAGAGAAGACATTGATATATTCAGTACCTTAAAAACCAGTCATGAAAGAAGATTCCGAGATGATATGTTATCCGGGCTTTTTAAACAGGAGATAGAGATTGAATACTGATGTGATTACAAATAGAGAAAGACACGCACCAAAAAAAAAAAAAAAACAATCTAGAATTTGGTTTTGTGTCAATCCTCTGTGTGTGTGTGTGTGTGTGTGTGTGTGAAAGAAGAAGTTAGGCAGTTGAAAAAGAACAAGGGGTTTTTGTTAAAAATATCACAAGGACAATATGGCAGCTTTCATAGCTTAGCTGGTTAGAAATGAAAATGGTAGAATAAAAAAATAAATAAAAATAATATATATATATATATATATATGAATAAAAAAAATTAAAAATAATATATACACACACACACACTAGCAGAGGTGGAATGTCAGAGAGGGAAAGGTTAAAGAAGGGGACTTTTCTCCCACCCTAATATAAGGCCTGCTGCTGCCAATCTGCTTTCTGTCTGTTTTTTCCTGTTCAATGGGATTTTGCCACGTGTCATTGGATTATGTGAACTGACAGCCATGGCCTTTTTGGTTGTCGTCGGAAGGTGTACGAGAAAGTCAGAGGTTGTTTTTAAATATTTTTTATTTAAAAATATTTTTAAATAATATTTTTTTAATATTAACATATTAAAATGTTTTAAAAATATAAAAAAACAAATTACGAAACTGCGTAGGTAAATGAAGGGTTCTTTGACAATGGTGTTATTGGGTGGAACTTGTGAAGATACTGAGGGTCGTGGTCCTGAACCATACTGACCCTCTCTTTTTATACTTGAGAACTAGCTAAGCTGATAAGCTCAAATGTGTCACTTTCAACCAGGGCCGGGCCAATAAATTCTGTTTGGGGGTTAAATTAAAAAAAAAACAAAATCTAGGGAGTCAAAAGTTAAAATTCACTAGTTTTAGGACCAAAAGTTAAAATTACTCAAGAAAAAGGCAGTAAAAAAAGTTTGTAGGGCCGGGCCCCTGCTTTTAACCATGTTCGCTATTTTATTATTGAGCACCCTTTTGGAGCTCCTTATAGAAAAGTGTACTAGCTACGTGAACCGTGATTCACACGGGTAAGATTATTCTTTTTCAATAAAAAAACAAATATGCATGTTTTTTTAATATATCTTTGAATATAAAAAATTCTTAATCATAAACTAAAATAACTATACATTTATTTAATTAAATAAATTGATATTTAATCAACAGATAACTAACAATTTGATCTCGCAACACGGATAATGCACTCAATTGCAGTGGCGAAACCAGAGTTTTTTAAACGAGAGGGCAAATTACTAACAAATACTATATTATGTAATATATGTTAAAAATCAATTTAAAATATATATAGTAATTCATATCAAGTAAAATTAATTTAAAAATACTTTAAAATAATAAAACTTACATTATAATTGTTCTTTTCGAGTTTTTATTTTTTAAAACCGCTTCATAAAACTTACATATCCATATGCATATAATAAGTATGTTGATTAAATTATACTTAATTATTTCTAGACATTTAATTAAGGAACAATGTCTAGTGTCTTTGTAAGAGGAACAATGCTTGAAAAACATGTTTTCTACATGATATTTTACTTACAAACAAATTATGTGAAAATATTAAATTTCAATAAACTACTCTACCAATGCAAGAGATGCCAAGAATAGTGATTTTGCATGAATATTAATTTATTTCCTTATAATAAGAAAAAAATATTTAATTGATTAAATTAGCATATTTAAATATTTATTTTGAACATATTCATATCAAAAACCTTAAATTATCATAAACCCTAATATTTTTAATAACTAATTATAAAAGAATAAAATTAAAATTAAAATTAGACAATAAAACAAATAAAAAAGATGAAGGAAATTTACCTAAAGTATAAAGCAAAGGTAAAAAAAGTTAATTACTTAACTGTACTTGAAAAACAATTTGTATATTGGAGAAAGCCAAGTAACGAGCTGGATACACACACACGAGAGAGAAATGTAGGGAGAGCTAAAGAAAAATTTGTACAACTAGGGTAAGAAAAAGAAAAAAATGAAACATCAACCATTCACTACATTATTATATTAATATTTTAATATTAAAACATTAAAAAAAAATTAAGGGGGCAATTGCCCCTTTTTGCACCCCTGTGGCTCTGCCACTGCTCAATTGTGTCTAATAACTTTGTTTGTAGAGATAATTTTTTTGTTCAATCAAACAATTATCTGTACCAATAAAGGTAAACAAAATCATCACTAAAAGCAAATTGAATAAAACCATGAAGTTAAAATATTAAACAACTCAATATTAAATGATGAGATTGAAAAAAATAATAATAAAAAAAAGATATGGGTTAACCTGATTTACTCGCTAACCTAGCGAACATGGACAAATGATTAGAATAGACTCATAGAGAGGGCAATAAAAACAAAAGCACGAAGATCAATTCTAAAAAAATACGTTAAAAAAAATTAGAAAAAAATTAATTTTAAAAAAACTAAAGTCAACTCGTGCTAACTTTCAAAAACTCATGACCATTGTCATGAGGTGGGGACTGACCTTATTAAAGGCAAACCCATAAAACACCAGAACAAAATTTTTAATAAAAAGAGCCTTAGCGATGAAACCAAAATAAAAATTAATTTAAAAACAAAACGGTGAAAAAAATATGAGTCAGCCTAAGATTGGGATAACCTTATGCAGAGGAAAGCAAAAAAAAATTAAAACAAAAAAAAAATTAAAATGTTGAACAATGACCTTGGAAAAAATAGGAGGAAAATAATGAAGAAAAATTCTTAAAAAAATGACAAGAGATTAAATTGGAAAAAAATTCAAAACAAAACAAACAATAATAAAAAAAATGAGGACCGAATTCAACATAAAAATAAAATTTAATTAGTAAAAGGAAAAAAAACAAAAGAATAAGGACCAAATTTGACATAAAAATCAAATTAAACTATATAACAAGGAAGAAATTGAAGGAAAAAATCAATCAAAATAAGATAAAAAAAAAAACTATACATATAGTAATAAAAAGAATAAGAACTAAATTGGATATAAAAAATAAATGATAGGATACACATACTTTGGCAAGGAGAAGGCAGAAAAAAGAGGGAGTGAAAGAAAAAAAAACCCATTAGGGCCCAATTGAAGTTCTGTTATACACACATGTCGCATCATTGTGTAGAGGACGTTGACACGCTTCCAATGTTACCTATGAAGGCAACGTATAACCGTAGGACGCCGCTACATGTGCCTCCCGAAGAACACGGATGACATCCACTAGTTGGCACTTGCCATACACGTGTCAACAACTTTTTCTTTTCATTAATATTTTATATTTACTGAAAGACCAAGATGCCCTTTAACTCTTCTAAGAATAACAAAAAAGCTAAGAGAAGGAAGCTTTAATTTTTTTTATCCCGAGAGTAGTTAAGTAACTTTACTGTGTATTAAAAATTAAAATTCCAATAAAACCCCTCCACCAACCTATTATTACAAAGAAAACCATTGGTAAAATATCAATACACCCCTTACTATTAGTGAATAAAACTTGATTTTTTAGTAGCAATTTAGATATTTTACTGTATATATGAAATAAAAAAGACAAAAACATTCATTGGCACCAACTTTAAAAATTTTGATTCCAATGGTAGTGAAGTCATTTTATTTTGCATAACACACGCAAAAAGACCGATCTATCCCCAATAAATATGGTAATGACAAATGAACACCTATGAAATAATAAAAATACCCCCAATTGGATGGTTTTAAGAGGGGTAAAATGGGAAAAACATAGTGGACTGTCCAATGTGTTTTCCCCACTCGTCTTAGTAGTTCTTATATTATAATTATAATAATTTTAATTGTTCCAATTTGTGCATGACATTAAAAGGAAAAGAAAGGTAATTTCATCAATACTAATAAACTTGAATTAATTAAGGAGATGATGGAGTGTTACGATGATCACAAAGTTTAGATATATCTGTTTATTAATGATTTCATCTCTCTCTCTCTCTCTCTCTCTCTCTCTCTATCTATATATATATATATATATATATATATATATTTATATATATATAAGAGCAGCATAGCTTTTGTCTATTAATGAGTTGAATGCATCATTTTAACTACAGAGCTTTTATGAAGAAAAAAAACTTGTAATTCACTTTCTAGTAATTAAACAGTCATTAAGATACTTGCACTATTACACGTTTATAGGAAGTACAAATTGCATAACAAATGCAAAATAGCTACGATGCACCATGTGTCATGTATTAAAAGACTTCTTCCATAAGGATTTACAATTTAAATTTTCATTATTTAATACACACACACTTCATGTTGAATTATAAATAGTATTTAATAATTGATATTTAAAATCTGATAAATAATATATAAATATATAGAAAATTTATATAATTAATAATGGATAGGATATAAACATAATAGAATTAGTGGATATTCATTATCATCAAGTGACAATATATAGCTCACAATTATATTGTTGGCCCGTGCTTTGTTGTAGGTCAAATTATTTTTTTTTAATGTTTTTTAAGTAAAAAAAATTAATGTGACATCTATTTTTTTAAAATATTGAGACAAAACATATTAGATCGATTTGGGTCAATCTGGATTAACTTGTCAAATATATGACTCGATTCATGAGACCATGATAACACCATATAAAGCAAATCGAAACAAATTATGAAATTCAATTTTTAATCAATTTAATGTTGAAAGATGAAATTTAAAAGAAAATTATTTTAAAAAAATGACAAAAGAAATTATCTAAGTTGAAATGTCAAACCCACGACCCGGGTAATGAAACTAAAATAACCCCATAGAAAATAAATTGAAACAAATTATAAAGCTTAATTCCAATCACTCAATATTGAATGATGAAATTACAAAAACCCAATTAAAAAAAGACACAAAAAATGACATAGGTCAACCCACCAAACTAATGACTTGGTTCATAACACTAGGATAACCTCATAGAAAGTAAATCGAAGAAGTAGCTCAAGTTAACCTAGATTAACCTATCAAAGCAACAATGCAGGTCATGAGACTAGGATAACCTAATAGAAAGAAAATTGAAATAAATTATGAAGCCTAATTCTCAATAAACTCATTGTTGAATGATGAATTTTTTTAAAAAAATCTAAAATAGGACACAATAAAACAACGTGAGTCTACCAGGATTAACCTGTAAAACCTTAACCTAGATCGTGAGACCGAGATAACCTCATAGAAAGCAAACCAAACAGATCATGAAGTTTAATTTCTAGTCAACCCAACATTGAAAGGTGAAATTAAAAAAGAAATTAAAAAAAACTCAAGTCAACCGAGTTAACCCGTCAAATCTATAAAACAGGTCATGAGACTAAGATAACCACATAGAAAAAAACTACAACAAATCATGATGTCTAATCTTCAATAAACCAAATATTGAATGGTAAAATAAAAAAAATAAAATTAAAAAAATAAAAGAAAAAAAAAATATTGTAATCAATAGTGTTTTGTGAGGTAGTGCACAATAAAAACACCTTCTCTTTTAGTTTTTGTTAATTTTTATATGATCTAACTAGCCAGGCTGCATAAATAGAAGGATATGTTTAGCATGAGAAGCTTATATGACACTCCATCCTTCACATATTTCTTAATATTTATTCTCTACTTGAATATATATATATATATATATATATATATATATATATATATATATATATATATATATATATATGACATTTTTTAATGTCTAAGGATACCTCTTGAAGCAATATGAAGTAGCTTGTGTGCATTAATTTGCTTGTATATATACATATAGATTAACCTGGCAACAAAAATATCTTCTAACTATGATGCAAATATGGTAAAAATATCATCCATCATTAAACCAATTTTCATCTTAAAGGGTGGAGAAGAAAGAAGAGTAAAGGTGTTTGATAAACAATGGTAAATGATTGAAATCCTCCTTAACATATGGTGGAGATAAATTCTCATTATATACACAATAATTATAACTATGTAATCCTATATAATAGGAAATGATCAAATATAAATAATCAAAATATTTCTACAACTATACAAGCATATATTATGGTAACAGAAAATAAATACAACACATATTATAGAGAATCATTCAATTCTCCCATATCATCCCTTATAAGGTGAGTATGGTAGAAGGGATATTGTTGAGCTTGCTTTGAAAGAGAAAAAACCAAGGTTGGTGACGTCTTTGGTTAGCAAATTAGCAAACTACAGATGTGAAGGAACAAAATCAACTTTTAAAGTGCCTAATAACAACAAGTTCACGAATAAAATGTTAGTCGATCATAATATGTTTTGATCGAGGCTGAGTAACCGAATTGACTACCATAAAAATTGCACTTTGATTATTTCAAAGAGTTTTAGATGGATCTGAGAGTGTAGCATAAAGGTCATGAAGCAATTGAATAATCCATGCAATATCAATAATGACAATAGCTAATGAGTGATGTTCTTCTTCTAAACTTAAAAGAGATATAATGCTTTATTTTTTAAAGAACCTGGATATTAAATTGGTGTAAACAAAAAAGATAGCATAGCCAATAGTAGAACAACTTGTATCAGGACTTTCAGCCCAATCCGCATCAGAATAAGCAAGAAGATCACAAGTAGACTGTTTATGAATTTGAAGTTCATGATAAGTAGTGCCTTTAACATAGTACAAAATACACTTGAGAGCATGAAAATGATCCTCGATGGGAGCATGTATGAACTGGTAAATGGAATTTAAATTAAAGGACATATTAGGCTTGGTGATAGTCAAGTATTGTAGAGCACTAACAAGAGAACAAAATAAAGTAGAGTCGATGAACAACTTCCATTTGGTTAATAGATGTTAACCAATAACAAAAGGTATAGAAATAGGCTTGACATCAATCATGGAAACACATTGTAAAAGATCAAAAACATGTTTCTTTTGACTGAGAAACAGACCTTCTCATTAGCTTGAACTTTAACACTAAGAAAATAATGAAAATCACCCAAATCCTTCATGAAGAATTCCTTGGAAAGTCAAGTAATAAAAGTGTGATCCAGAGAAGGATTATTTCTAGTGATGACCATGCCATCAAATAAGTAAACAGTCTCGAGCGAGGAGTGATAAACAAACAACAAAGAATCAACCTGACTAGAGAGAAAGCCAAGTTTAAATAGAAAAGAGATAAAACAATGAAACCAAGCACGAGGAGATTGTTTTAATCTATAAAAAGCACACTTCAGACGACAAACATGCTGAGGAAACTATGGATTAGTTTATCCAGGTGGTTGTTCCATGTATACCTTTTCATTGAGAAAACTATGAAAAAATGTGTTTTTAACATCTAACTGATATAAACGCCATCCAAAAGTAATAACCATTGACAAAATGATTTTAACCATAACAAGGTACACCACATGATAAATGTGTCACCAAAGTCAAGACCATGAACATTAGAAAATCATTGAGCCTTGTGCCTTATATCGCTTAATAGACCTATTAGATCAAAGCTTTGTTTTGAAAATTCAACAACAACCAACTACATTATGGTTAATGAAACGAGGTACAAGAACCCATGTATTGTTTTTCTTCATAGCTTGATTTTAATCATTCCTAGCTAAGAACCGTTTAGGGTGTTTTGCAACAGACTTGAAGCCTCGAGGCTTTTTTAAAGAAAAAAAAGCTTGAAAAGGCTTAGAAGAAGATAAAATAGTCATAACATGATACAACCATAGTTCAAATGTATCATTCTTTCCTCTAGTAATCATTAAATGGCTAAAAGTAGTCATATGAAGAGCTTAAGACACGGGTGGAGGAACGACAGAGTCTAAAGCTGTAAAATCTAAAAGAGATTCCATAGCAAAAAGAACTTGTAGATTAGGGGGAGGATTTAAGGACATGTATGGAGTATCATTGTAAAATAAACACGATGAACTTGAAAAGGATGATGAAGGCCAATAATTAAAAAAAAAACATTAGAAGAACTAAAGACTCAATCATGACAATCATAAAAATGAATATAGTCAATGTTAGATTGCAGATTTTTCACATAATCACAATCATATAAAAATTTGTTTTCATAAAATTGCATGTGTCGAGAAACATAAACACGATGTGTCTTTTGGTCTAAGCATTCAAATCATTTATGAAGGTTAAGTAACCTAAAAAAACATTAAGCATATTTTGAAGATAATTTATAAGGTGAGGAATCTCTCAAATAAGGAAAGTAAAGACACCTAAAAGTTTGAAGCATAAAGTGATCGGATTGTTTTCCAAACAAGAGCTCATAAAGAGTTTTGCCATCAAGAGACGGTGACGAAAGTTAGTTAATGAGAATGAAGATAGTAGAGAAGGCCTCAACCCACAAAGAAATTGGCATACGAGTATGGGACAAAAGGTAAGATCAATTTTTATGACATGAAAATACTTGTGTTCAGGAATGCTATTTTGACTAGGAATGTAAGGACATGTCAGACGAAGAACAATGTCATAATAGTACAAATGAGAGTGAAACTTATTATTTGTAAATTCAGTTACACCATCACATTGAGATGATTTTATTTTTGCTGAAAATTGCATCTTTATATAACATTGTAAATTGATAAAAGTATCAAAGAAATTATATTTGTGTTTTAAAAGGAATACCCAACTAGGGCCTGTTTGAGATTGTGGTAGCGATGGTGGTTCAAAGTGCTTTTCGCTTAGAAATATATCAAAATAAAGTTTTTTTTATTTTTTTAAATCATTTATGACATCATCACATCAAAACGATTTGAAAACATAAAAAAATTTCATTTTAAGCAAAAAAAATTCAAAATTTTTAGGAACGCGGTTTGCACCGCGTTCCCAAACAGACCCAAAATCTGGTGCAATCATCAATAGAAATCGCATAGTATATATATCTAGTAAAATAAGAAATTGGTGATGGACCATGTTGCATGTTTGTGGTGTCGTGGTGATTATCCTCCTAGATCATAAGTTGTTGAGTATGTGTGGAAAGAACGAGGAATTCTTGCCCTTTTATGGTTTAAGAGGTTTGGAATCATCACCTAATATTTTGATCACTATGAACCCTTCTTTAGAGTTTGGATAAGGGGGTTGGTTGTGTATAGAAATGACAATATCACCCCTAGTACACCCTACCTAAAATAAATTGCGTTGTTTATTCGTCTAACTATCACTAAGGCGCTATTGTGTTTTTTAAATTGTTACTGTATCTATTAGTTAAAGCATATTCACCCTAATAGAGTGTATTATAACTTTACAAGTCAAGCCTAGCTATTCTAAAAAACCTTGAGTTGTTAGCAGAGAAAAAAACTGGCGTATAGAGAAGAAAGTTATGATTGGCCTTATCAACGGAGGCTCGCAATATCAACAACAACAAAACGTAGAGAAAATAAATGAGTATTGAAAGAAGAAAAGACCAAGAAACATAACCAAACAATATTAAGGAGTCATGTTTTGGAGAAAATAAGAGTTATACCTATAATAGCAATGACAACTTGGTATATCTTTCCCTAGAAGAACATTAGATCAAATCTTTTTATCCCCTTCTTCTCCTCCTATTATTCCTTTCTTTCTTGCTACATCCCTTCGCTTTTTTTCTATAGTTGTCTAAAAACCATGATTTGTTGGCAAAGATAAAAAAAAGTGACATATGAGGAAGAAAGCTATGGTTGGCTTTGATTATTTATTTGTAATTGAAAATGAGGTTTGGGCAATGGTGTTTTATGGTGGAGAGGGAAAAAGTTACAAGAGGAAGGTATGATGGCTTTGTATTCGTGAGATGTAGGGTGTTAAGTTTTTCAAAGCTAAGCCTTGAAGTATGAAATGGCAATGTGGTTATGGCCTTTTTATAGGCTCCTGGGTTAGAGAAAAGAGGGAGGTTCTAGGGCTTGTGAGCTAATGGAATCTTGACCATTGATGTTCAAGAAGGAAATATGACCATTGATTATAGCTAAAAAAGAAAGTTTGTCCTATTTTGCAACTATCAAAGTGGTTACTCATACCATTTGAAAATTTCATTAGTTTGGGTTTGAGATTGTTATGATTTTTTCTTGAATCTTGGGGCAAAAGATGAAGACCTGAGTGGAGGGGATTTGATAGGAACATATGTGTTTGTATAACATTCAAATCTAAATAAGCAGAATTTGGCTTTATGGTGCTATTAGATGCAGTAATATGTTAGAAGGAGTTGTGATGCTACTATCCAAATAGCCAAAAAGCTCTTGATGAGTAAATGCACCATTATGTTGAGCGAAAGAGTAAGAGATGAAAAAGAGAAACCAACCATGAATAGGATTATAGAAAAAAAAAAAAAAAAAAAAACCTTTGCACTACTACCATAAAAGTGTTAGAAAAACAATGGTAAATGGTTGAAATCCTCCTTACCATACGAAGTAGATAACTTCTCATTATGTACACAATAATTAAGTTATGTAATTTTATATAATAAGAAAGGATCAAATACAAATAATCAAAATATCCCTACAACTATATAAGCAGATATTATGGAAACAGAATATGAATGCAACATATATTATCATGGAGAATCACTTGATTCCCCCTTATAAAATAGAAAGGAGGTTTTGCTTGATAAAATATTGAAGAGATTATTGCAATGCATGATTGTGAATTTGTGATTCATATAAGATTGATTGTGTGGGCATTTGATTTTATACGAATAATAAGTAGGTGCATCAATGATTTATATTTAACATCTTTGGAATATAGTCTCAATTATGATCAAGAAAAGGTTATGGAGAGCATAAAAAAATACTGGCATATTAATTCATGTAATCACTTGGTGATTTTACGAACTATATATATATATATATATATATATATATATAGGGATTGGAGGTGACCATTTAAGAATGAGCTGCAAGCATTCTGAAGATCCGAATGCTGGGTTTCAATTGTCACATCTTTTTGGTAGAACTTTAAAGGAAATAGAAAAATGAGGTTCATAAGCATCAAAATATCAATGTAAGGAACGGCTTTTCGTTCCAACATATTTGATGCTGCACAAGGAAAATAAAGAGAAGGCCATTCATAAGCTCCTAAACACAACTGAGCATACAGCCCTAGAAAAGAAAAGCATATGATACATACAGCATTACACATAATTTAGTTACAGTTCCTAGGCTTTTACAGAAGCGGACCGGCGGCCAGCTATAAGTTTTGGGAAGCATCTCAAAATAGTATGATTGGTGGTAGGCTTGTAGGATGTGAAAAACTCGGCATCCTGCTCGAGGGACTCTGAATAGCTTTCCAGAATCGCAACAATCTGGTCAAAATGTGGTCGTTTATCTGGGTTGCTGGACCAGCATCGGTTAATGAGATGACTAAAGGCCAGTGGACATTTTGGGGGTAATGGTGGTCTGGCATTCTGCAGAAAGCCCAGAAGATATCAGATGCAAGAAATTAATGAAAGTGAAAAAATAATCCTAATAAGGGATTAAGGCAAATTTCCTCTTTGAAAGATTGAGAGCACAAAATGAGAAAAAGATTTCACTTCTTGTCAAGCATTTACTTCGACAGAGAATATGATCATAAGATGTACACTTGGGTGGTAAGGGAAACAGATTGTCATGAATCGACATACATATACAATATACAGACTCGAGTTATGTACCTTCAAAATCAAAAGAGAAGACTTTACGTTTGTCGATGCTACTATGATGTCAGTTGGCTTGATATATAATACAGTTTTCAAGAAGATAGATACACACCACATAAGAATGGCAAAGACAGCATGGTCCCCACTTCTAATGGCTACAACACAGGCATGGGCACATGTGACTGATTGTAATCACAGTGCTCCAGCATGTGAGGAAGATGCATCTCAGTAGATGAATCTAGAAGACCAAAACTAGCATATGTTACAAAATTGCAAATGATTTGATCCACTTGAATTATTGCAATTTCATATCATTGATGCAGTACTGGTGTATCTTCTTTGCAGCTTAAATGTTCCTATTGTAAGTCACATTTGGACAAGTGATATTGAGAACATTCCATCCTGAACATTTTCCATCTCGTCAGTTTCCAGAATAAGACTTGGAACCCTCCCAATCACGTAACAGATGAATATTAATACAATACTGAAAGCAATAACCGGGCTACATGAATATTCCCAATTATAGATCTCAAATCTGCATTACCACAAAGGCCATATTCCTTCTCGATAGTATTAAAATATCAGACCTACACCACTACCATATCGTCATTACCATCATCTTGTCCACAATTGCCAGCATGAGTAGAAAATTGGGAGCTATGTGACAATAAAAAAATCTTGGGACCAGTTACGTTAACCTGTGTATCGTCATCATCCTAAAATTGTCTTGGATTGACAATTGGATTTAAACAGTGCATGATGATCTATGAGGCTGAAGGAATGTGGTTTGGAACTTTCTTGAACAAGAGTGAGAATGTGTTCTACTAACATTCTCACTCAGAAGATTAATGACTTCAAGACAAAACCACCATTCATAAGATGAAATAGATATCTTCCTTCTTTCTCCTCAAGTCAGCAATGAATTGGTATCAGATTGTTGCTCATTACATCCTAATTTTCAAGGATATTCAAAAGAACTTATTGCCTGACAGTCTATCCTTGTAGCATATCATTAACCTATGCATGAGTGGGGCTCAATATCCAGATGTATTACCTCAGAGATCTTAACAAAACTCAAAGGAACTCTTCTTTTCTTTTCTTTCTTTCTATTTTTTTTCTTCTGTGGTTACAAAGGAGAGGCTCAAGCTCAAAGATCTCTCAAGGGAAACGATGCATGGGTAAGCTAATTGGCAGAAAAAACTCAAATGAACTCTTTAAATGTGTAGTAAGACACTAGTTTGGAGGTCAATAAGAACTTCCATGTTGATTCTCGTTACATGTGTGACTGCAGACCATTTTGCCTTGTTTCATGAAATCTGACCCGGTTTCCTTCTACTCTGAACCCTGTAACCCCTCCAGTGTGAGCAAAACCATGTGTACTTTCAATTCATAAAACACTACAATCCAATATTTCTTAATTTTCTTGAACCTTCTAAGAGACATTTGATCAAATTCTTACAAATCAATCCCTACAGGTCTGGTGCTCCATCCATTTTTTCCCATTCCTCATTTTAGCATCCTAATATATCTCTTATCTTTTGCCGACAGCAAAATGATTCACAACATGGAAACGATTTGTTTGACAGATAAATAATTAGACTTCTGTATATTTTGACATGAATCAAAAGCTCAAATAAATATTTTACTCCTTGCATCTGCAGATATTCCTTTCCTATTTGTCCTGGAAACTAATTTTATTCAAAAGTTGGAGCATTTTCGCAGGAATTATTCCTAAGAAAAAATATGTCATGCAAAATTATCAAAAATTTAAAACACCCTGAAAACATTTCTAGCCATGCTTTAGGGGAATAGCACAAATTTTGTTCTTCTCGAATTAAAATCTCCAAAATAAATACATGACAAATTCAGAATGCAAAATCATTAATTATCAATAAAAAAACTAATTATCATATGAAACATCATTATTGAGAGGAGGCTCTGATGTTTCCTTCTATTCCCATTTTTAAACTCTTTTCTTCCCCTTCAGGATCTAGCTTTTCATTTGTCTTATCATTATTAATACGCAATCCATTCAAGATTTTGGAAACAGCCAAGGGCTTGAGGCAATGAAATGTCTAGCTGATGTATATGCATTTCAGGATATGTCAAGTACAATTCATATGCAAATAGAGATAAGTAAAATCCTACAATTACTAGATTCATACCAGCAAAATGAATCAGATGAGTTTACCTTTTGGCAGACAGCAAATGCAGCCTGTTCTGGAGTCATGTTGTCAAATGGTGTCATTGCTGTCAGGAGCTCCCAGAGGACTATGCCAAAACTATAGACATCAACTTTTTTTGTGTGATGTTTTTCTTTGATCATCTCAGGAGCCATCCATCGATATGTACCTGTGAATCCCTTTGCATTACCGCAATGAGATTCCAAACAGGAAATACCAAAATCAGCAACTTTGACGCTCATATCTTCTCCAAGCAGTAAATTTTCAGATTTGAGATCCCTGTGAAGTATCCCTTGTGAATGGAGATATTGCATCCCATGTGCAATGTCAAGGGCTAATTTCAGAACTAGATCGAGAGGAACTGAATATGGCTCTTGCTGATGGAGAAATTTTCTCAACGAACCCCCAGCCAGATACTCGGTGATTATACAAAATACAGGAGGTTTCTTACAAGCTGCAACAAACTGAATGACAAAAGTGAAGAAGACAGTGTGACTTATAATCAACAAAAATTTGCACAATTTGTCATTTGATTAAACCATTTAGACTGTGTACAATGCCAGTAGGGTCAGAGATTCAATTCACTCCAACATCTGAAGTGGCCTAGATGTAAAAATTAAAAAGGCTCATCTGTACAGAGAAACATCCACAAGAGTGTAGGAATTTGCATTTAATCTACTTTTCCAAATATGTAAGAATTACTGAACATGAGGAGATGAGGAAATATAGCATTTTTGGTCCATTGACAACACTGACAAAGACTTCCAATAGTAAAATATAAATAAGAAAGCAAATTGTTTTCTCTCCTTCAATCTTCATTCTTCAGTCTCCTAGCCTCATCAATCTAGAAAAGATACTAAAGACCCCACTGGCCATTGCAACCTCTGGTATGGGTACCCTAATAAAATAGTCTAGATAATTAGTGATTTAGCTATAAACTTTTAACTGCTGAAGGATATGCTGCCAAAAATATTTAATGCGGAAGAGAAGTGCTGCACATCATAAATACTAGCTAACAATCATGTTCATGACTGTATCAATTCTCTTTGCTGGTCCCCTTCATTTTTAACCATACCTCAGACTGCAAATATCCATTCAATGACATCATTTGGAAAACAGAAGAAGCATTGATGATCTTATATCAAAATTAGAATTCGTAAATCCCAAGAGTTTTTTCATAAGATTGCAAGCCCATGGTGAAAAGTTCACAATCTAGTAAAGCATGATATTACAAGGCTACTGCTAGAATTTTTAGACGACTCCTCATCAACGGAAGGAAAAGAGAGTAATAAATAATGCACATGGGCAATATGTAATTGATATTGAAAGTTCAATGAATTTCTACCAAATTTGTTCCACAAAACCAAGCCAGGAAACATTGCATGTTGGAATCACTTTCATTGTTCTGCAGCAAAATTACAAGCCATTTCCACCACCCTTTGTTAACAAGTAAAAATATGTATAAGATCACAACTGGTTCGAATGAGAGGTTAAGAATTTAGTTTTAAGGTAATTAACAACATATTCCTTTACAAATCCAAACACTAAATTAAAAAGAAAATGGAACTCCATGTATTGTTAATATAAAGCACAGGACATTAACACATGCAGTTAAAGAAACTGGATGCTTACAGTGATGATATTAGGATGCCTTAACCGAAACAGCAAAGCCACCTCTGAAGTGAAGTGGTTCTCAAGCATAGCAGCCAAGTTCTCGTCCTCTTCAGGCTGACTTATAAGCTTAATTGCCACATCTCTTTGCTTATACACCCCCCTATATATCCTACTGTGCCTCCCAGATGCAAATTTGTTACCAATAAACAACTGAGACATATCTGCGCTCCATTCCCCCTCTCCCTCTCCTTTAATCTCTGCCCCAGATGACACCAAATACTTGGACCAAGAAACCGCTCTCTTATATTCTCCAAGAGAAAGCCTCCTCTCTGATTTTCCACTGTTATAGATTTGCTTAAAACAGTAAAGATTCTTCATGGATTTGAACCAAGTCTTAACAAAATCACCAGATGCTTAACCCTTAAGCCTCTGGAACTCAATGTAGAAACCACAACGCCTCTAAATTTAGACTAGAAACTCAATTTGTATGTGACCCGACAAGGAAACATCTGAACTTGCATGCACAGAAACTGTTTCTCATTCAACTACATTTCAAAACATTCAGTGCTCACGCATTCAAACATTGATGAAAGCAATTCCAACCAACTAAAAAAACGAGAACAAAAAAACACTAATCAACCATTTAACTTGAATCACAGCACTAAAAGCCAAATTTGGAAACAAGAAAAACATAGGTTTTTTCATATAAAAAATCAAGCTACAAAAGATATCCAAAAAGCTCACTTCTTTCCCTAGCAAAAATGTTCAGACTGACCCTTTCGCAAATCTCAAAGCTCTAGCTTTAAATCAAACAAAAAGACCACGGTTTTGAATAAAACACAAGCTCAAAAGGATGGTTTTTCTTATCTTTTCATGCCATAAAATGGTGGCTCCGCAGACAGAGTCAAAACCCGGAATCAAATTCTAGAGAAAAGCCGAGTGTGGTTAAAGAAGAGAGAAAGGGAGTCGGTTGGGTTGGTGTAAACACTGTTATTGTTGTTGTTTCTAGTGTGCAAAGCAGTGAAAAGCATGCCAAGCGCTGGCGGTTTTCTCTCTCTGTGTCTCACACAATAAAATATTCTTGAAGAAAGTAAAAAAAGATGAAAACACAAGCTTCACTCACTCTCTCTGACTGCAAGAGGAGGAGGAAAGATGTTTGACAATCACAACGTGCGAAGATCCACTTCGGAGGAGACAAACCGGGTCTTCATGATAATGACCTTTGTCCATCTCTTTTTCAATTTATCCTTGCTTTTCTAGCTGAATATCCACCATGCCATTCCGTGCTTGTGCTTGCCGTGTTTTCGACTTCTTTAAACAGTTCCGAATTGACCAGAAAGGTCTCTCCCTTCTAATTACTGCAAGCATTAGATTTCATTTTCTTTTCGATAAGTCTATTACCATTGCCCGTGCGTTGCTAGTAACAGATTTCATTAAAATTAAAATTAAAATTGAAATTGAAATTGAAAGGCTAACCATGGTGACATTTTTTTTTATTCTTTTTTTACATTAATTTTCTTTTAGAAAAATCCATCATTCAAATATTAGACTTTATACTTTTTTTTTAGTTTTTCCTTTATATAAAATTATTTCAATCCCATTACCTGCATCACAGTTTTGATAGGTTAACCCAAGCTGACTTATGTATTTTTTTTTTATTTTTTTATTTTAATTTTTTTAATTTTATCTTTTATTAGGTTATCTCGTTCACATTATCCGACTTGCAAAGTTTAGCAAACTTCCTTAAGGTTATTTTTTTATATTTTTTAAATTTATATTTTTTTTATTTCATTTTTTTATATTTAGATTATTGGAAATTGTGTATTGTAATTTTTATTGATTTGATTTTTATGAAATTATCCTAAAATCATGACCCGGATCCCGAGTTAGTATGTAACTTGCCCAACAAGTTTATTTTAATTGGTAAGAGAGAGTTTTTCTCATTGTATTTAGTAGCAAGTCCCACTTATATTTTTCAATACAAGTTTTAAATTGTTTTTTTTATGATTTTTATTGTATTTTAGTAACATAATAACCTATCATTTATTTCATAATGTATTTTCTGTTAAAATTCATAAAATAGCCTGCGTTGAGGCCAGAAAGCGTGCATGTGTGGCTTATGTCTAAGGCCACTTGGCTTAGGCTTATTTATGAAATATTTTTTAAATTTATCCCATTTATTGTTGTTGTTTTTTTATTATATAATTAAATCAAACTAGTGTATTAGACCCAGTTAAATCTATAACTCAACTCCTGAATTTTTCTTACTTCTTTGAAACACACTAGTAGCGAGTGAGCATCTTTTTTTACATTAAAAAAAAAATTAGATTTAACCTATAGCGTAGTGCATGTCATCTATCTAATATTTTCTAAGACAAGCTAATTTTTAATGTAAGAGAAGAAGGTGCAGGTATTATGAATGTGTTTTCGAGTATCATGATTTTTTTATTGAAAAGTGATAATATGTTAATTAAATTTAATTATATATATATAATGAAGAATTGTTAACACTAATTAAAATACTAAAAGCATAAAGTTAATCTTCCCAGTGAAAAAAAAATAGATGCACATGTAAATATTTAACTCCAAATATCCTTTATATCCTTTATATTTTTTTTTATCTTAGTGGTTAATTCTGGTTGCTAAGAACATACAATTTTCATTTGCATAGATGCATCATGCAATTACAATTTATTTATATAAAATAAAAACTAAATTACAATAATAACTTTAAAGCAATGTGAAATTAAAAACAAATCAAAAAATTAATTAATATTTTTTTAAAAAAAAGTGAACTAAATATTTTAAAAAATAATAGAGAGGGTGTTAATTAAAATTTAAATAAAAAAACAAAAAAAAGATCAAGCATTGCTGGGCCTAACAGATCAGACCCACACACCTAGCATATTAATTTTCTTTTTCTATAACTCGAGTTGCAGATTTGATTGGTTAAGCCAAATTGATATTGGGTCAATCTAATATATTATCATCTTAATATTTGAGAGAAAAAAAAAGTTATCTTGATTTTTTTTAAGTCAAACCATATTTTTACAGATCGTTTACGGTGGTTTTAGTCCT
>Ga0325402_1000218_pt1 | contig 34133 bp, 27 predicted proteins | sample PopdelMetagenome_22_FD_207212 | JGI IMG/M metagenome (GOLD analysis project Ga0325402, IMG submission 207212) | Populus deltoides microbial communities from Bellville, Georgia, United States - Xylem-PdKOR-R3 | ecosystem: Host-associated > Plants > Phyllosphere > Stem > Wood/Secondary xylem... | reverse complement strand
CAAATTAAGAAATCACTTTCCCTCGATCCGGAGCGTTCTTGGCGCGACGAAGGTAAGAATTGATTCCCAATCCCAAGCTTTGTTTTTTATGTCTAATGGTGGTGATTAGAGATAAAAATGATATGGGTATGCTGTGAATCTATGCATATCTTTTGGGTATTCTACTATTAATTGGTTTGCTTCTGGGTATTTTTTCGGAGGGGGAGTGGTGCTGCACTACTGCTAGTAATTTCATGTGCAGCTTTGTTTATCTTCTATGAAGCTTTCTAACAATGGTTTACTACTGTGTGTTCTAATTTCTTTTAATGTTCACCTATGCTCTGTTTGATCTTGCTTGCTTTGGTGTTGCAAATTCTGTAATTTTGCATAGACAACGAAGCAAGGAAGCAACGAAGCATTCCAGGATTGCACTCTTGTCAAGGTCACTTTCCATTATCTTTAATAAGCTTCTTTATTATATGAAATTTTAAGAGAAAACTGAAACTAAATGTGAAGGGAATTTAGGTGTAATTTATCTAGGTATTCTGTAAATGTGTATAATTTCTTGCTTGGTGGTTTTGTGTGTTATAATTTCTAGCATTCCAGGTATTTTGTAAATCCAAAAACTGCAAACGTTAGGGCAATTAATGCACCTGTTTGGAATGCCTTTTGCATTTAATTTATCTAGGCTTTTTGTGTATTACTGGATAGGTAGTCTTGGAATGCCTTTTGAAGTGCTTCTGTTGCGTTTTTGTGAATTGTAAATCATTAGATTACAAGTTGTCACCTACCATACTTTTATAGTTTAAATACTGGGAAACAAATATTTCAATTCTTTTCGCAATTAGCACTATATTTGGTAGTGGCAAGGCAATTGATGCTAAAAGCCTTGCCTGGCATCTTTGTTGTTGTTCTTAGGCAATGCTATGGTTGAAAACTTGAAATCACTTAGTTTAAATCACTTATTGATAGAAATGCATCATTTGCTGAGACTTTGGCAAATTTAGGATTCCAGAAGCTTAAAATCCTAATTATAATGGCTATCTGCTTGGCTTGTATAATTTTCCATAAGTCTTATTGGTTCCTTCATAATTCTAATCCACGGCTTTTAGTTTTTATGTCCTTTGTTGATTTACAATTTGTGTTGAACTCTAGGATACTAGAATAGTTGCATCATTTTTTTATCTCACTAGAATAGTTTCCCATGAAAAATGTATTGAACTGTAGGATACAACATACATATCTGTAATTCTTGAACAAATGATTGAACTGTAAGAAACAAATGATTCTTGAACTGTAGGATATATGACATCTAAAAAAACTACAAGTGGCAATAGACTTGACGTAGGATGGCAATATGGTATAGATGTTGACAAGAATTCAAGAAGAGTGCAGTGCAAGTTTTGTCAGAAAATTATTAGTGGAGGCATTTACCGTTTCAAGCATCATTTGGCTTGCACTTGAAAGGATGTTGAGCCATGCCAGCAAGTACCAAAAGATGTAAAGAAGATGATTTTGAATGTTTTGGTGAAAAATCAAGAAGCAACTGAGAAGAAAAGAAAGGCTTTCCAATATATTGGAAAAGATGAAGATAATGATGAAGGGAATGAAATTACCTCAATGGACAAAGGAAAGAGAGTAGCGAGTGGGAGTGGAAGTACACAAACCACCATCAATCAGCTGCTAAAAAAGGATCTTAGAGAAGAAGCATGTAGACAAATTGCAAGATTTTTCTACACTAGTGCAATTTCATTTAACTGTGTGAAAAACCCTAAATTTGTTAAGGCACTTGAATTGGTTGTAAAGCATGGGCCATGTTTTAAGCCTCCATCCTACCATAGTATTAGAGAGAAGTATTTGAAGCAAGAAGTAGATCACACGATCAACTTGCTTGAGGAGTACAAGTTAGAATGGAAAAAAACAGGTTGCTCAATAATATCTGATGGATAGACTAATAAAAAAAGGAGTTCTATTTGCAACTTTTTGGTTAATAGTCCTAAAGGGACAATTTTTTTTTTATCATATGTATATACCTCTAATATATCCAAGACTGCTGATAAGGTATTTGAGATGTTGGATGCTATTGTGGAGAGGATTGGAGAGGAAAATGTGGTGCAAGTAGTCACTGACAATGCTGCGAATTATAAGGCAGCAGGGCAATTGTTGATGGGAAAAAGAAAAGGATTGTTTTGGACACCATGTGCTGCCCATTGTATTGACTTGATATTGGAAGATTTTGAGAAGAAACTAGAGGTCCATCAAGTAACTATTGCTAATGGGAGGAGAATCACTAGATTTCCATACTCAGACACTTTACAAAAGGAAAGGATTTGATTAGGCCTGTTGCCACTAGATTTGCTATTGCATACTTAACTCTTGGATGTTTAAGTGATTATAAGATACAGTTGATGACAATGTTTACTTCCATCTAATAGAGGTCATGTAGGTTTTCAAAAACAGAAGAAGGGAAGTGAATTCAAAGTTGTGTTTTGGACAGTAAGTTTTGGCATGATGTTATTACATGTATTAAGGCAGCATATCCTCTAATAAAAGTTCTTCGATTAGTTGATTCAGATGAGAAACCAGCTATAGGTTTTATATATGAAGCAACGAATCAAGCAAAAGAGAAGATACAAGTGAATTTTGGTTATGTGAAAAAAAGGTATTAATTATATATCTTGCTAATTATTTATTTACTACTATCAGTTGATTATAATGTTTACCAGCTGGGTCATATAATGTTGATGATAATATTCTTATTTTTATTTTGTAGTTATATGCCTATATGGAATATCATTGATGCAAGATGAGAACTTCAACTTCATAGACCTTTACATGCAGCAGCTTATTATTTGAATCCTCATTATCATTATAATTCTAATTTTAAAGTTAATGCAAATATTAAAATTGGATTATATCAATGCTTAGAAAGGATGGTGCCCGATGCAAGTGAAAGGTGTAAAATTGACTTGCAACCTGATTCATTCAAGGATGCAACTGGGTTGTTTGGTATTGAGGCTGCCAAGATAATAAGGGATAAAAAGACTCCAGCTAAATGGTGGGATTCTTATGGGGATGAATGTCCAGAGCTACAAAAATTTGCAATTCGAGTTCTAAGCTTGACTTGTAGTTCATATGGATGCGAGCGAAACTGAAGTGCATTTGAGATGGTAAGTTTTTTCCTTTTTAATTTTAATGTTTTTATATTTTATAAGAATCTTATATGTTATCAATTTGATTTGCTTACATAGGTTCATACAAAACGAAGAAATCATTTGCACCAGAAAAAAATGAATGACTTGGTATTTGTAATGTGCAATCTGAAATTAAATGATAACCAAGTCAAAAAGCAAGCTAATGATTTTGGTGAAGTTTTTGATCATCTCTCATCTGATGATGATTGGATAACCGAGGGAGAGAAACATGATGGTTCATCCAACTTTGATTTGCTTGGTGTCATTGATAGTACAACACGAAGAAAAAATGGTAAAGAAGATGAAAGTGACGATGAAGAAAATCTTAATGATGTTGGGATGGAGTGTCATGGAACTGAAGATGATTTAGAGATTCAGAATGATGTCAATCCAGATAATTCAAGGAGCTTGGAGTTAAATATTGTTGACAATATTGGTGTTGGTGCTGGTACTAGTAGTAACACTAATGTTCCTAATATCGGTGCTGGTACTAGTAGTAGCAGTAATAATCTTTTAGATGGTAATTATTTTGATGACTGTTTTAGGAATAATGAGGGAGACAAAGGCAATAAGGGTGTGTTTAGTTTACATGACACACCTACAGATTGTTTGTTTTAGGTTTGTTAACTTTTAGTTATTGAAATACTATGGACATATATGGATTTTTATTTGAATTATGTATTTTAAGATGTTTGGATATTTGTATTGTTTAACATATTTTACTTGCGATTTTACAGTTTTTAGTTAAAAAATTTTACTTCTGATTTTATGATTTTACGATTCGAGTTTACGAGTCGAGTTTATATTGTATGTTCCATGTCATGTCAAAAAAGTGTTTTTAACAACCTTGGTTTCAACCACAAAAGACTTGTTAAGGTCAGGCAGGGAGAGAACTGGGGGCTGAGTCATTGCCTGTTTTAAGTTTCTGAAGGCTCTGGTTGCATCTTCCTTCCAGGCAAATGCATCTTTTTTTAATAGCTGGGTGAGTGGCTTGCTAAAGGCTCTATAGTTTTTGACAAACTTCCTGTAGTAGCCAGTAAGGCCTAAGAATCCCCGTAGTTGCTTAACATTTTGAGGTTCAGGCCAGTTAGTGATGGCTTGAATTTTCTTAGGGTTAGTGGCTACTCCCTCCTTGGAGATGACATGCCCTAAATATTCCACTTGAGGGATACCAAATGCACATTTTCTGCGTTTAGCCACCAACTAGTGCCCTTTAAGTAATTCAAATACGGTTTGCAAGTGTTCCAGGTGCTTAGTCATTGAATGACTATAGATCAAAATGTCGTCAAAAAAATACTAACACAAACTTCTTTAGATGCCTTCAAAATACTTCATTCATCAAGCTCTGAAAGGTAGCAGGGGCGTTGGTTAGCCCAAATGGCATCACTAAAAATTCATAATGGCTGTTGTGGGTTCGGAATGCTGTTTTGAACACATCATGGGGAGTCATTCTAATCAGTGATAACCAGATCATAAATCCACCTTTGAAAATATTGTGGCACCCTCTAACTCTTCTAATAATTCCTCTACTAGAGGTATTGGAAATTTTTCCTTGATGGTTAGTTGATTGAGAGCTTTGTAATCAACACAGAGTTTCCAGGACCCATCCTTTTTCTTAACCAAAACAACAGGGGAAGTAAACGGGTTGTTGCTTTGTTGGATGATTCCAGACTCGAGCATTTCATCCACCATCTTTTCCAATATATCTTTTTGCACTCCAGAATATCTATAAGGTCTGAGGTTGATTGCTTGTGCACCTTCCTTCATAGGAATAGTGTGGTCATGGGTTCTGATGGGAGGCAGTCCTTCAGGTTCCTTGAATACTTCCTTGTAACGATTAATTAGCTCTTCCAGAGCCACTCATTCCTTCTAGGTGCTTATAGTTGATGTTGACATAGGCCTTGCATCACTGTTTATTCTTCAATAGGTGTGAAACAACTTAACCTTCTCTGTTTCCTTAATTTCTTCCAGGTCAAAATATTGATTGCACTTATACAACCATTTGTGAACATCTTCCCTATCAAAACAAGGAAAATCTCTTCGAGGTTTATGTACCCTGTAGGAAGGTTGCCCTTCTTCGCCATAATAGCCCATTTTCAAAGTAGAACCTCCATGGGAAAGGTCCTAGTGATCCTTCATGGGGCTACGCTCCATCATACTCGTCTGCATCCTCTATAGTAGCGTAGACTGTTGGTAAGCTATTCCGCTGATGAGTTCCTTGAGCTCCTCAATCTTATTATCTTGAGTCGCCTTGGTAGTGTGTAATAGTTGTCCATAGCATGCTCCCTGATCTGTCCTTTGCATAGATTTTAGGATATTATTTTCATAAATTTACTTTAATATGTCTCTCTCTTTTAAGATTTAACGATCACTTATTATTGATAAAATGAATTTACCTTAACATTGTGTGTTTGATAAAATGATGGTTGTATTATTTGCATGCATTCTTTTTTTATCTTTTATATCAATTGTGAAAAAGTCATTGACTTTTGTGCTTTATATCATGACTTTTATATGAGGACATGTTACCTTCATATGCTAATAAGAGTTTGCTCACTATGTTTTGATATATATATTTTCTTTATTTGTTATTATTTTGTTAAACAATATTTCTTACTTAGTTAATGTTATTATTTATTAGTAGTGTTTAATCTTACAGTTAATATTTAAACAAAATGACATTGGTTGTTTGCTTTCAAATATGTTATCAAATTAGGAATGGAAGGTCCTGAAACTATGGATAAAGCTGCTTAGACTAAGAAAATGTTGCATATCTTTTGTGACATTTATGTCAAGGCTATCAACAAGGGAATGAGACCAAATACTCAATTCAATAAAGCTAGATTGAAATTTCTGTTGACATCCTTCAAATAAAAAAATTGCCATGCATTCACCAAGGAATAGTGAAGAAAAAATAGGATGGCTGAAAAAAGAATTAGAGGATATGGACGAAGCTCATTTCTGAAACTGATGTTGGTTAGAGTAGTGAATTAGAAACTATCTCTACAAGTGATGAGTGGTGGAAAGCAAAAATTCAGTTTATTTGTCATTATTCTTAATCTTTAATTTGTTTTTATCTAATTTCAATAATTCCTAATTTAAAGTTGCATTCATTAATTGTATTTATTTTATAGAGGAAACAAGATGAGCACAAAAGTTTAGATGTTTTAGTATTAAACTATCTTTACGGTTCAAGTTTGACAGAATGTTCTCAAATATTATTGCTACTAGAGAGCATGCACAGACACCATCTTCTGGAGTCTTGTGTGATGATGATGTTGGTGATAATGAAAATCACAATGTCAATGTTGAAGAGTCTGATTTGAAAGAAGGAGGCAGTGATTCAGAGGAGGATGACATTTCAAATTTTACAGATGATATTTGTAACATGATTGGTGGGGTTAATATGTTCAATAGGAATAATATACGTAGCAATGGCAAGAAAAAAGAAAGAGAATATTCTGAGTTTTAAGTTAGGAAAAAAAGGCCTTCTAGAATTGGATTACAACTACTATCACGTTGGGATTAACTAGTTGACAGCATGTCCACTAAGAGTGATTCAACATCTTTTAGTATAGATAGGAAAGGGTCTAGTATTCCCAGGGTAATGACAAAGCTTCACTTCATTGAAGGAGTTACTATCAGAAATGACTTTCATGGCTTTGCTACTGAGTATTTGAGTTTAAGAAGAAAGAGAAAAATATGGGCAAGTATGGGAGATCTTGAAAAAAAGCTGAAATGGATACTGATAAAGTATAGGTGAATTAAACCTGTTTAGATTGAGAGGTACATCTTGATTTCTTATGCATGATATTGTTTATTCTTTAAACAATGTAGGTAAAAAGAATGTCATATGTTATTTAACTTTTTATTTTTATTTTTTATTTCTTTTCATATAATTACATTTGCGGATTAATGTGGTGGCTGTGTTGACAAGATGATTGCCCGTATCATGATTTCTTAATTTATATTGGTTTAGAATTCTGTAATTCGACGTTTAAATCTATCAATAGTTGGCAGCTGCATTCAGTTATGTTTCACTACGTTAGGATTTATCATTTGAATGTTATGAAAGGTAGATTAGTTAGTTAAATCCTTTATATGTTTACCAGTTGTTAAGTATGATGAGTTTGTCGGAAATTAACATGTAATTGATGAGAATAATTGTGGACACTTTCTATGTTATTTGTCTCTGCTGAAGGGTTGATCATGCATATGTATTTCTAGAAAATAAAGGCATCTAGGGGGAGGTGGTGCAAATCAAGGTTCAATTGTTCTTTATATGAATTATTTGAAGTTCACCTAATTTTTTCCTTCAGTGTTTTTATCCTTGCTTTAAGGGACCATATATATGAGCTATAAAATTAAGAGAAAGGAAAACACAGTAAACATGGATTAAAACATGAATCAGAGATACACTTTCTTTGATTCAAAGGAACTGCTAAAAACAACCATATAAAAACATCAAGGTTTGCAATTTCAAAAAAGAAATTGTCATATAGAACTCGCCATAATGTCCCATTTGTGCCCAGGATAAATATTGCCATGCATTTAAAGAACTGTTTTATATGTAAAACAAAAGACATTCGTCATGAATGGGTTGGAATAAAGAACACCAAAAGGTGATGGCAGATTGCAGATGAAAAAAATGTGTAAAGTTATGACATGATAGTGGAATCAAATTGTTTCTGTCATAACTCATTTCTGAGTTATTTTTCAAATTTATTTTTTTTAAAAAATAAAAATAAAATAAAGACTGGCAACATGAAGAAAATTGGTTGAGGAAGGATTTCAAATGTAGAAAAATCAAAGTTTTGGGGTCAATTAGAGGTTAAATTGAAGAAATTTATAGTCAAATACCAATTTGAAAAAGACACCGAACTACAGGGGCTCAATTGATGGAAATGAATGATGAAATTGAAGAAATTAAAAGTTTAATGGTCAATTAGAGGCTAAATTGAAGAAATCCTAGATCTAAAACCAAAATGAAAAGGGTGCCGAACTTTGGGGCTAAAATTGAAGTTTTCCAGGCACTAAATTGCATGAAATTTAAAATTTGAAGCCAATCAGGGGCGTATATGAGATAAATCATAAATCAAATGAACTTTATCAAAACAGTGCCATTTTGGTTATTATTCATCTTGTTCTTTAATTTTCTCTGAAATGATAGCTCAGGGAGGCTACTTTGCAGGTACATTTAATGCCTCTAACCTCCACCAAATTTGACAACACCTAAACCAAAATGATCACCTAACATCTGACTTCACCCTGGTATGGTATTTTTTTTAGCTAATTGACACCATAATGGTTATGGCACCGGCCTAAAGAAGCCAACTCAGGCAACCTTCAACTGACAAATTTGACAATTCATAGTGCCTACTTTGAACCAACGATTCAGATCATTTCCAGTCGATCCAAGGCTAAGATTTTGCACCTTTAAAGATAAAACATCCCTCTTCCACCTCCAATAAATAGAGGTGGATTTCATGGTCTGAGCATGAATAAAATCAAGTCTAAAGTTGGCCAAAAGTCAGGTTTTTCTCCCCGTTTTTTTTTCCAACCAACATCTATCTCTCTTCTTTCTCTTTTTGTGGCCTCTTCAACCATTACCACCTCATACCCACCGTGAGAAAGCACAACTCAACCTCCTCCTCCAACCCATCCCCTCACCAATGATAGAATAGCCACCGCGAACATCTCTCTCTATCTCTCCTCTGTAAAACTCTTCTTCTTCTCCCTGTGACCAATGTCAACCACCATTCCTTCCAGCAACGCCCCCTGAGTCACCATCCAGACCTCCTCATTAAGGCCTCGACACCCACGCCAGGTAACCTGATCCTTTCTTCCCCTCCATCCTCCTTCTTTCTCGCTTGCAGCTCTGCATACAGAACGATAATTCGTTCTACATGCAACACAAATTATTAACCCTTATTTTGGGCTGGACTCGTGCTAGCCCAACCTAAATGACTGAGCTAGGTCCAGCCCAACTAAAAAAAGAGAGACCAAACTCATTGGGCCGATATCAGTCCAACCCTTTTTGGGCCGATTCAGACCAACTAGGCTGGGCTCGGCTTGGATTACCAGTTTTGGCCCAGATTAAAAAGAGGAAGAAACAGATCTTTTGGGCCAAGATTGGCCCAACCCTTTTTTAGGCTGAGTTCGGTCCACATAGCTGGGCCGACCCAACCCAATGTATTTAATAATTATAATATTGTTATAATAATATAATATTATATAATTAAAAGAACAAAAAATTCAAAAAAATAAAAAAATCCTTTTAAAAAATTTGTAATTTTCTTGCATTTTTTCTATTAATTTTATATAATATCGGGCTGTATATTTACACTGTAAGATACAGATTCGATATCAAAATACTGAGTTTTCTCCGAAATATTTCTAAAAAGAATTCAAAAAAAAATCTCAAAACTTTTGAATTAATTTCCCCTTTCAAAAAACAAAAAAAAAAGTTTTGTTTTCATGCATACAACCAAATCCTAAAAAATTTTCCAAACATATTTTCATTAAAAAAAATAAAAAAAAATTGCATCCTTTTCCTGTTTTAAAAAGCAAAAAAAAAATAGGTATCGTAACTAGTTTATAATTATCAATTAGAATTTGGTCAAAATATCTAAAACTCTTTACCAATCTTTTTTTTATGCTAGGGTTTAGATGTAGACTTTAATATTTGTGAGGGTGTAAAACTACACAATAGAGTACACCCTCAGGTATTAAAGATATAAAATGTAAAATAAATGCGATGCAAAAATTTAGACTTTAGAATGGTTAGGATTAAACCCGATGAGGTAGAGACTTCTCATGAAGGGAGATCTACTTTAGACCTTAGAAGATGACCAACAAATAGAAATCTAACCTAAACAAACAATAAAAAAATAATGCAGCTTACCTTAGGTAGGGTACATTGAGGGTGATACGTTTTCCCCTTGCACAATCAGTCTCTTACCCAAAATCTCGCAGACCACAGAGTTCCTAATAACCATAATACTAGGTGGTGACTCTTGATCTTAATCATAATTTTATGATTAAATCCAATACCCTTTCCTTTCCCAATAACGATAACTCTCATGATGCACTTTAGCGCAACAGCTCGACGTCGCCCCACGACAATTACAAATAATAGAGACAAAGCTAAAATGAAATAGAGAATTATTGAATATAATCTGAGCATATTGAGATTTTTCATACAATATCAATAATTTAAAGGTCACGCCAAACTCATTATCAGCATACACTTGCAATTTCATCAATTACATTATTTTATATATCCTATATAAGGCAATGCTCCTCTTCAGTATGTTTATAAAATATTCTTAACAAAGAACATCTCCACTAAAAGAATTATTTATACTTTAGAGCATTTTAAAAATCACATAAGTAAGTCATCAATTTATTCAAACTTATTATTTATTAATTTTCTTCATACATGAGTGATTTTTGTTATGGTGTTTGACATTATTTATTTGTTTATTTACTTGTTATTGTAGATATGGAAGGTGCATGGTTTAATGTTATGTTTAATAAAGATTTTGATGATAATTATAAAAATGTGATGAATCGTGTTGTTGATCACATTAATTATCGTGATGGTGATGATAGTGGTGGCTCTAAAGGTATTGGTGATGTTGGAGAAAATGACAATGACAACAACAACAAGGATGATGATAATGATAGGGATGGTGAATCGTTTTAGAGGTGACAATTTGATAGAAAAAAGTTGTATGTACAATTGAGACTTTAAACATGTATTATATTAATTATATGCATAAATAACCTTGTTAGGTTTCATACAACACAATTATGAAATAGTTGACTAAAGTTTTAAGAGGACATTGAAAACAATGTGTCCATATATTTAAGATGGATACTACAACTTTGTTAAGCCTGCGTAATGATTTACAAAAATAGTATAGGTTAAAACTTTCAAGAAGGATAAGTGTTATTGAAAATTTAGCTATGTTTCTACATATAATAGCATTGGAGATTTTGAATAGGCAAGTTCGAGAAAGATTTCAGCATTCAAGTGATACTGTTAGTAAATACATTAAAGAAGTTCTAAAAACAATTTGTTTGTTCACGATAGATGTCATAAAACCAGAAGACCCTAGTTTTACAAACACTCCATGAGAAATTGCGATGAATCCAAGATATATGCCTCATTTCAAGTTAATACAAATATCATTCATTATAGTAAATGTCAAATATAAATTGTTTTCAAAATGTTGGTAAGTACTTACAATCTAATTGTTATTGTTTTCATGTAGAATTATGTTGGTGCGGTTGATGACACACATGTGCGTGCTTGCATATCAACCAAAAATCAAATTTCATTTATCAATAGAAAATATGTATTGATATAAAATGTAATGGATGCTTGTAATTTTAATATACAGCTTACGTTTGTTTGGGCAAGATGGGAAAACAGTGCTCATGATACATGTATTTTTCTTGAGGCTATTAACAATATCAATATAAAATTTTCCAAACCGCTGGAAGGTAGTTACTTGAGAAAAATTAAATGTTAATTTAACAATAATAATTTGTATTTACTAATTTAATTATAAATTCGAAACTTGTTTGTAATTGTAGGGAAATACTATTTGGTTAATGCTAGATATCCAAATGAGTATGGATATTTAGATCTATATAAAAGAGAGATGTATCACTTATAAGATTTTCAACATCGTGGATGACCAAGGAGTCGAGAAGAAGTATTTAACAATGATAATTTAACATTGTTAATTTAACAATAATAATTTGTATATACTAATTTAATTATAAATTCAAAACTTGTTTGTAATTGTAGGGAAATACTATTTGGTTAATGCTAGATATCCAAATGAGTATGGATATTTCGATCCATATAAAAGAGAGAGGTATCACTTATAAGATTTTCAACATTGTGGACGACCAAGGAGTCGAGAAGAAGTATTTAATCGTACACACTCATCATTACGCAATGTAATAGAAGTATTTTTAGAGTGTGCAAATAAAAGTGAAGAATTTTACAAAACATGCATGTTTATCTATACAAATGCAAGTTTAGATTGTAGTGGTATAAATGACATTATATAAATATATTAGAAGGAAGTTGTAAGATGATGTGGAATTTGCAGAATTTGCAGAATTTGATCATAATTCTAATTTTGTTCTAGAAGATTTTTTAGTTGCTGTTGTTGCACATTTAGAAATCCATGGATACCAAATGCCTTCTCGGATGAATTCTGTATGTGATAGAATTGCAAATAGTTTAATGAGACAATAAATATAAGACCTTCATAAAAGATTTTTGATTTCATGATGTATTGATAATCCAATCTATAGTATTTTAATTAAAAACCTACAAAATTAATACATGTTTTTTTTAATCATTTTAGTATCAAATTCACTTTCAAAAACAGTTTTAATCAAATATTTTTGAACTGTTTTTTATTCAACATCAATTTCAATTATAATTTTAACTAAACATATATTTTATCAAACTAACCACAGTTAAAAATAATTTTTCTAAACCAAATTTTTTCAAATTATAATTATAAAAATTATCATAATGTCAAACACATTTTTAATGGAGAAAAATTATAGAGAAAATGGATATATAGCCCACTGTGCAAGAGCTTATAGAAATAAAGGAGATAATTAGCAAATTATAGCTTTGCCTTACTTGAGATATTATATCAATTATAATGATAAATCTATAATGTTTTGTTACTTATTAAATTATTGGTTGCACCACCGAAAATAATGCAGTTTATTAAATTTTTATTAGTTGCATTAAAATAATAATGCAATTGCCCAAACTAATGGTTACGGGCCTCACGTCCGTAATTGTTCTTGAATGAGGCGCACGAGGCTAATTATTAATATTAATTTGACATGCAAATATTAAGACTACCTATCCTGTATAGTTGTAGCCTATAGGTATTTTTGAGGTTTGCCTTACGATACTGCCGATGCATTACTCCTAGTCATTCACTCCTGTAAAAGTGGATTCCTCTTATTTTAAACTTTTGTATGAGTGAACTAACACTATATATATATATAACTTTGATCTACAGAATGAGAGTTGATGAGAAGTAAATGCCTACTTTCTATACCTGTAAAATTGAAGTCATAATCATAATTTGTTGCAAAATATGTTTTGTTTATCATAACAAGATTGTAGTTTGAAAAAAAAATTAGTATAAATTGATAATTTATCATCATAAAAACATACTAAACAAAAAATATTTTAGAAAAAACTAGAGTTTATATATGTTTAAATCCATAAACTCAAAACAAATATGGTTAAATCAACCATGTTTAAATTAAAACAAGAATGATATTTACTTGTTGAAACACTTTAAAATAAAAAATCTTAATTTTGTAATTGTCAATGATGAATTCTTTGTCCTTAAGACTTTATTGTTCCTCACTTGTGTAATTAGGATGTATGCAATATACTTCCTAGGATTCCAGTAACACCACATTAGTTTAAATACACTTATAATCCAATTTCTTTGAACCAAAGAATATAAAACTCAAATATCTTTCAACAATATCAACCCATGCTCTAGATTTAAGAGGAAAATCAAAGAGTAAAATGATAAGAAAACACTAAAATATGAGGTGAGGAAGAATGTGTAAAAATTTAAAAAACTTTTAGGCTCCGTTTGTTTCGCGAAAAATAATTTTCTGGAAACCATTTTCCAAACTTTCCTGTGTTTGTTTATCATTAGAAAAATTGATCAACGAAAAACACTTTCCAGTCAAAGGAAAATTTGACTTGGTTTCCAAAAAAGTGTTTTCCTTTTATTTTGGGCGGAAAACACTTTTCAAAAGTTGTGAAAAATTTAGAAATGTCATGTTATTTGATGATTATATCAAATTTGGTCCTCAAACTTCTGATTGCTATATATCTTGTTTTGAATCTTTTTTTTTTCAATTTCATCCCTTATAATTTGATTTAATTTTATTTTTATATCAACTTTGGTTTTCATTTTTATGATTGTTATTTGTTTTTCTCTTATCATTTTCTTAATTGAAATTTTTTATCTATCGGATTTGATCTTATTCTTTTGATTGTTATTTATTTTATTTGAAATAATTTATGAAAATGTAATTTTTTTAATTTCATCATCTTTTAAATTTTTTATATATTAGATTTGATCTCTATTATTTTGATTGTTATTTATTTTATTTGAGATAATTTATGAAATTAGATTTTGTTTTCAATTTTATTCTATTTAACCTTTTAATTTGTAAGATTTGTTCCTTATTATTTTAATAAACTTGAAAAAAAATATTAACAATTTATTTTCCAACTCATTTTTCATGACATAGCCTAACACTGGAAAATATTTTTCAACTTATTTTCCATGATACTACCAAACATCGGAAAATAATTCACTTTTTAGGAATTCGTTTTCTAAGGAAATTACTTTTCAAAATGAAACTACTTTTCAACAAATAAACGGGACCTTATATTAAACTCTTCTTCCACCCTCTTTTTTATAGTGAATTTTAAAAGCTAAAAAGTTGAAGAATTAATAAAAATTAATTTCCACCACTATCAATCGTTAATTAGCCACCATAAATCAAGAACTAAATCTAGAAAAATCAAGGGTTCTTTGAGATTAATTTCTCATTCACCTATAATTTGTTTAATTAAAACAAATTTCTAACAATTTCTCACATGAATGAAAATGATCTCACCAGTTTGAAAATGAATTAATTTGTTGAAAGATACTAATTTGACAGATTATTACATCAGAACATGTAATTTTTTGCTTTAAACCTTTCTTAGAAAAATACTATCGAATTTACTCGGTTAAATAATGAACGTGATGTTTTAAACTATTGAGTTTTTTTATATGTAAACCAAGATAATAGTACTTGCATGGTTATCTACCTAAAGCTTTTCTTTGGTTCTCATCGTTGTGTTTATTTTGACCCTGAACAACTTTTGGATTCTAGAGTGCTTTAGAGAATTTACCATTTATAAAAAAATTTAAAACAAAGGCCACATTTCTTACTTATATATGTGATCTATTATTAAAATATTATGTTATACTCCACTTTGTGTACTAAGATATGAAAATCATTAAAAGCTTAACTTACCATTTATCACATTTTAACTAACACTTATTTCATTATAGGAATTGGTAAAAAATAATAATTTCATAGTGTTATCGAGAATTTTATATGACTTAGTTTTTCATTTGAGTCTAAATCTTATAATCTTCAATCAGCCAGGTATGATTACCTAGATGAATTATACATAAACTCTATCAACAAACTTTTAATTAACAAATTCGTAATATTTTTCTTTGATTTTACATAGTTAATGAAAATAATTCCATTTAAAAGCATTTATTTAACGATATTATATATATGACACATATAACTGAACTTCTCATAATTCATATTATTTTGTGTCATTCCAATTATTGACTAACTATCACAATAAACACAAATAGCTAACAGTAATTTTAACTACTATAGTCCTCGAGGGGCGTAGCGTGATGGCAAAGGGTTTGAGATCTGCACAGCAGGTTTCGAGTTCGAGTCAGGGCGTGCACCTCTTGTAAGAGCCTGGGACAGCCGGGTTTTATTCCCTCACCTGGGCCCACAAAGTGCGCTTTCCGAGGGGTGAGGTTTCCTCGAATCCAAAAAAAAAAAATTTAACCACTATAAAATATTCTTTAAGAAATTTTAAATTTATTTGTCTTTCTCTCCAACTTTATTAAGAGCAATAAAATTCGATTTTAGCATGAATCTAGCGATACATATTTGTTTGGAAGATCTTTATGATATAATTACTCCACCAAATGTGAAAACATATTCACTTGTAGATTTCTATCCTTATATTATAGTACTTCTGAATAACAAACATAGCTCATGGTCTAATATGTACTTCAAATATTCAAGTATCGTTTTTAATCACCACCTTATTTTAAATATATTTCAAATAAAAAAAATATAAAACTCAAATATTTCTCAACAATATTAACTTAAATATTTCTCAATAATATTAACCTATACTATAGATACATATACTATAGATTTGAGATGGAAAAAAAAAATATATAAAAATAATATTAAATTTAAAAAATTCTTAAATTAAACTCTTTATTCACCCTTTTTATAACCCTTTTTTATAATAAATTTTGAAATTAAAAAGTTAAAAAATTAATAAAAATTAATTCTTATAATTATTAATCTTTAATTAACCACTAGAAATAAAAAAAAATTATATATAAAAAAACCAATAATTCTTTGAATAAAAAAAACCAATAATTCTTTGAAATTAATTTATCATTCATCCATAATTTATTTAAATATTTAATTAAAAAGACTTAAATCACCAAGTTCAACTAATTTCTTAATTTTTTTTCTATATATAGAAGCAGGAGATCAATTTGGACATAGGGATCAGGTTATTAGCATGCGGAATATTTAGAAACTACATGAAATGTCTCATGCTAACCCAAACCTTTCTTCATGAAAGGCATTGATCATGCGCATCATGAAGCATATCCATCCAAGGTTCAATAACAAAGTTCTAAGCAACATCACAGTGCTTCTTATTGACCTGGGTACGCAGGTTCAAAGAAAGAAAAAAACCTTGCAGTCTGCATGCTGTTATTTTCACATCAGAGTAGGCTGATGTGGAAATGCCGAAAATCATAAACAGGTGATACAAACAAACCATATTTACAGGCTCTTCTACACTTGCTGTCTTCCAAGAGCAGGTACATTAGCAGCACCCTGTTATGTTTGTCATCATCATCATCTAGTCTCAGTAACCTCCTTGTATGTAAGCATTCAGGCGGTCCACCTCCTCCCGGTGCTCACTCACCACAGCACGGACAACATCTCCAATTGATACCATGCCAATCATTTCCTTATCATCAATCACAGGAATGTGCCTGATGCGTTTATCTGCCAGCCATTATAGGTTCCAAGCTTTATACCATCTTTTATTTGAGAAAGTGATCAATAACTAGCAAATGGAAACATCCCCCACTTAGCAGTGGGTGTAATACCTGTCATCAATTGCATAGCCTTCAGAACTTTGGTATCTGGCGTGACAGTGATGAGCTTGTTCTGCAGCCGCCAAGCATGATTAAGCAACATGTTAACAACTTAATACAACCAACTTATGCTCTTCTAAAGTAATGACATTATACCTCTTCAGTCATGATGTCCCCAACCTTGGTTGACTTGGATGATCTTCCCTGCACAATGATCTTCCGCAGATAGTCTGGAAGTTTTCAGCAAACAGAATTAATTTCAGTCGACTAGTAGTGCTACCTGTAGCATCATTAAAATTACAATGGGAAATGTAAAATGCAGGTGAAAGAGAAACTGGATTTAAAATACAGTTGTCTCTTTAAAACAAAGACTGGTGTCAGTTTAAAATACAGTTAATTTTCAAATTAGTGTTTGTTTAAATAATAAAGAAAAGAAAAGAATGGTAATGAACTGTCAGAATTGTCTATGGACAATTCCTAAAGGTATTACATACACGGAAGAACTCTTGGCTTTTCAGAAAACTCTTCCTTTTATTTTTCTCTTGTAAAAAAAACCATTATATTTGTCTGCACATAATTTCTATTCAGAATTACGTTTACAAATTTTTTATTTGCTGTTTTACTCTCGTTAGTTAGTGATATCGTGATATCAAGGGTATGTGATTGAATAGGCTTGGGAAACATATTGCAATCAAGTTGCAAGCACTAAAAGGCGGATAATAATTCGTTTTTAAAGCCAAAGAATTGATCATTGTTTCAATCTACATCTTCAAGTTCATATTCTGTAAACAAATTCATAAGCTGAATTCTTTTATATGTTAGATTCATATATGTTTTTGTACGTATAAGAAGGAACCATATCAATTATTGGGGTGATTTACAGGAAATTGGTGGCAAACCAAGGGGAATCTTACATTCTCCACTATGCTATTCAGATGCCATCATGAAAATTTTCATATACCAGGAAAAAATAAAAGCCTAGTGGTTCCCTGATTCCATTCAGTGGTTCCTGACAGCTACAGGTAAAGATGCTTAGGATGGTTCTAACTTCTAAAGACAGCCAGGATAGCCCAACTAATCTCCTAGGCCAATGTGTACACACACAGACATGCACAAAAGCATCAGAAATCCAATGATGATGATTTCTTGAAATCAAATAGGAGAGCAAGTTGTCTATGCAACTGTCGTAATGCAAGTAATGATTTCTCCATCACAAGAATCTTTTGAGGAAAAGGGTTTTCCCCCGAGATCACAAGAAAATAATGAAATAAATGTCTCTTTTCACGAGAAAGCACTATAATGCGACATATAAGCTGCAGGGCTTACGCTAAGATGGGCTATATGTCCTGCAGCCCGTAAGGAATTTCTTTCCAATGTGGGAATCCACATGTACAACCAACTTAAGAAGGTGTTACAACTTCCAAACAAGTGCAGTGAGGGAAAAGAAAAGGAAAAACAAAAGTTGAAATGTCAAAAAAATATGTAAATAATCTAACAAATTGTGATTAAAACTACTAGAACATTTAGTACTAAATTCATGGTGCATGTTAGAGCACAAAATTAAACCCAACTAGAAAGAAGAAAACCGAAAGGAAGAGATGTTATAATTTCCAAGGGAAATGGAAAAGATGTTATAATTTCCCACTGCCTTAAAAAAGTGTTTCATGTACATGCAAACCTTAATCCATAAGCTTTTTTAATACAGTATGAACTTTTGAAATACCTCTCTCTGTGATGATTCCTGCAATTGATTTCTGCTCTCCAGGTTTGACAACAACCAAGGCTCCAACGTTGTGCTGTGTCATCTGGAGAGAAATGCTTTATTAGCCCAAATGCTAAAGAAGAGTGGAATATGCTTGTAATAAGTTTTTCAATCAACTAATGATAATAATGATAACGACAAGCACAATAGCTAATACAGAAGTGAAGATGCTTACCGACTTGACAGCATCATAAACAGTGTCATCCGTAGTGCACCAAAGCCACGAGCCATCTGCACCTTTACCTTTCTCTTTGAGGATGTCAGCAATTCTGGTGCTCTCAAAGCCATGCTCTTCTATTCGAGCAGATGAGACTGATTCAAAACGAGAAAACACAATGGGCCGCAAGAGTGGACTCAAAACACGGACATGTTGCAAGAGTGAATCTTTGACAACATTTCCATGGGTTAAACATGTACGAAGGGCCCCTTGCATTTTTTTTTTCCCTGTGAAAAAGACGAGGTTATAGATGTTAGGCTTAAGGATTTTGAAACAAACAAGGAACGTAGCTCCCATATCCAGTAGACATATGCTGCTGTAAAATAATCATATGTAAAGAAGAGTAGTAGTGTGACCGGTTAGGAAAACTTGAAATAGTTGTCACAGGTGAGAAAACTGTAAAGATCTCAAGTAAATTTTAATGCAGATGGGTATATATTTTAAAAAAAAGGTGAAAAAGGAAAGAAACGGAAGCACACATGTATGCATGTCTAATTAAAGAGATAGACTAAGTTATTGTATACAGTTTATATAGCGAATTAAAGCAGTAGGTGATTGCCAATCACGACTTCAGACGATTATCAGTAATGGTAAGAGTGAGAGACGGAGGATTAATTATGTGTTGCTTTGCATCTGGGACACACACACACACCCATCAATCGATAAACGAGCGATTGATTTGATAAGGGATATTCATATGATGCATACTAGTCCTAAACATGACTTAGATCTAATTATTATTATATATCCATGGAAGCTAGCAGTAGCAAAAAAATGAATGGATAATTAAATCAGGGTACTGGGAGTAGTTAAACATGGATATGGATGGACAAAGTAACACAACACTCACTTTGTTTATTGGAAAGATCTGATGGCAAGCTAGCTAGCTATCTAATTGAGTTTATTTATGAAATTAAAGCAGGCAGCAGCGGCAGCTAAGAGCAATACTTACTATTACATACAATACAATATATAGCGTTGGTGATGTGATGTGATGGACGATGATCAATCTGTCATCAAGATAGATCTAAGATATATAGAGATGAGAAACAGAAAGAAAGATAGAAGGATACCTGATAGTAAAAGGCAGAGAGAGAGCGAGAGTTGAGTCTCCAAGTGAAGAAGAAGAGGAGGAGGAGGAGGCGGAGGTTACCAGGTAGCAGCAGCAGGTCTATCAATTGGCCCACCAGTACGAGTACTAGTTGAGACTTGAGATAAACTTTACCACTTTATAAAATAATATAATATAATATTAGTACCAATACAAATATTGTATTTGTTGGATAAAGATATGGATAGATACAAAGCACTACTAGCACTAGCTAGGTAGCGGCTCCACGTCATAGAAAACAACCGAGTCCTGTGTGAGTCTTATCTAGTCACACTCACATGATTCTTCTTCCTCCTCCTCTCGATCATCGTAATCGATGGAAGAGAGGACACGTGCTTTCTTTCTGTTACTGTCTATCTTTTGCTAAAATGCAGTAGCAACAAGCACAAGCAGCAGTGCTACCACAGTAACCGTTAATGCTTTTGAGTGGTAACTCATTTTCACCGTAGATATACAATATGGGCCCAATCTCTACTATTGGGCCCTTTTATTATTATTAGAAAAACTGACCCAATTTAATTTAATTACTCCTATTTATGTATTTGGAAAATAACAGAAGAAGGAATTCAAGGAGAAAGCACGCAGAGGCATTGGGTGTTTTTGCAGCTGCAGCGAACAAACGAAGCTTGAGCCAGAAGGAGAAGGAGAGTAGCAGAGCAGGTAAATCTGTTTCTCCTTTCCATGCTACTATGTAAACAGTTGAATTCAATTTGATTATTATGTGATTAACCATCCACAAACTGTTCGTACTCCATATATTCTGCTGTGCTAATTTCATGCTTTTATTTTATGATGAAAGAGTATTGCTTCTACTATTTTTTCACTAATAATAACAACCAGGCTTTTATTCAATAATAATATGATTCTTTACCATAAATAAGTACATGAAGAATTACTTTAAGCAAAAATAATAAATGTATGGTGAATGAATGAAGAATGTTATTGATTTATAGATAAATAAATAAAAAGAACCCTAATGTTGAAAGTCAGACTTAGTAATTGCAGATTGGTTGTGCCTTTTCAATTGCTCCTTTCCTTCTAATTCAAATGCTAACCGATTTCTGCTCATAATCATCCACCACCACCACCACCACCACCACTATTATTATTATTATTCCCCTTTTCTTTTCATAATGCTAACACTGTTATAAATTATTTTTTTCTTCAAAATATGGCTATGGCAAGGCAATGGAAGGAAATTTGAATGAATTTCTAGTAGGGCAGCTGCCAACTGTCATCTACACACCTCATTTTATCACACAGACTGAAGAAACCCATCTTCTACAAAAGGTGGCAATACACTCTTCAGTAATTTCCAACTTTTTTCGATTTTGATTTCGCCTTTTCTTTTTCACTGGATTCGCTTTATGTTGGCTTTGCAGATTTATGAAGCCCCTTTATCAAAGTGGAAATCTTTGAAGAACAGAAGACTTCAGAATTGGGGTATGTTGGAAATTTTTTTTGTTTTTTCACTCCCCTTCTCTCAACTTCCCCCCCCTGCAAACTAAACACAGAAGCTGTAGTAGAAGAAAAGGTGCACAGAGTTTCTCCGATTGATAGTAATTCCCCCCCTACTACCCTTGGTCTTTGGTATTGACAGGTGGTGTCGTCCACGAAAAAGGCCTTCTACCCCAAGACTGTAAGTGGAAATAAATTTTAGTCTTATTATCTCTATAAGGGGTTTGAGCAGTTGCACAAATATTAGCAATCAACTATTCTTTGAGATATGTTTCTCTTCTTGTGTTATCAAATTTGTTCATTTATTGTTTTCTACCTTAAAGATTATGGTTCAGACTTGCAAATTGGAACTTCCTTTAATGGTTTACGTCCTGATTTCTGCTCCAGTATATCAAGTTAAAATCAACCCTTGACTTCTTCTGGATTTGCAATTACTGATTCTGTGGTTGTCTCTTGAAACAAAAGTATGTGGTTCGGTTATCTGTTTGGCAGCTTAGTTCCAATTGTGGATGGTGTTAAATGACAATAATTACTGGTTTTATGAGGTTAAACTGAGTGAGGAAGTGATTTCCTCCACCTATTTGGATCATTTAGGGAAATTTTCACCATACACTAATGTTTGGTTACACCAGTTGGGTGGTAGCCCTACTGGTAGGTAATTTTGTTACTCTTTCTGGGAGGTCTCGAGTTTGAGCTCCCACTCCATCCTCTCATGGATTAAAAAAATAAGGTTTAGTTACTTTCTTTAAAAGCTTTTTTAAGTTACATTTGAACAGGTTGAGGACATGTCTTTTGGAAATTGTCATGCTCATAATTTAATGTTTTTAACTTTTTATTTCAATGTTGATTCTAATGTGATATACTTTTTTTAAGTCTTCTGTCAAACTCCATTGCAGTGCCTCCCTGGTTAACGATGATTACACAAAGAATATCAGAAGAATCAGGGCTGTTCCCCTCAGCAATCAATCACGTTCTCATCAATGAATACCTTCCTGACCAGGGAATAATGGTTTGTTTTTGTTGTCACACAAGTGCTCATGCCCATTGCTGGTGGCCTACCCTTGGAAATCTTAGTGCTTCATGTTTTTAACTGTCACTGATTAGATCACTGACATTACCATTTAGCATTATGTTTGTTCCAAAAGGAATTATTATGTCTCATCCCAGCAATCTAAGTTTGCTACAGTATATGACAGCATAATTGTGGGCTCTGGTTCTTATGTTCTTCGTTGTTTGTCATACAGCCCCACCAGGATGGACCTGCATATTTTCCTGTAGTAGCTATACTTTCTCTTGGATCGCCTGTTGTCATGGATTTCACTCCACATTCACGGTTAAGAACATGCACAGACACGTGGAAAAATGAAGTTGATGAACAAAATTTTGGTCGAGAAGCTAAAGAGACTGAGACAGAACAGATGGATAATCCTGAAACTTCAGTTCTATTGATGCCTCGGAGTCTACTTATATTCAAGGACAATGCGTACTCAGGTGGCTTCCTATGTTTTTCTTTTTTCTTGATGCAAAAGAGAGCTTGGTTGGTTTTCACTTTCCAAGCATCTCTACATTTATATGCTCTAAGAGTACCATAAATATGTTAAGAAACTGACATCATTATGCTCTGGTTTCCAGACTACTTGCATGGCATAAAAGATAGCGAGGTTCATCATTGTGATAAGGTAATTTAAGCTGCAAATTACATGTTCCACAATGGGTTGGTAGGTTTACTATGGCTTGTGTTCTTTCAGGCCATAAATGAAGTTGAAGCTCTTGCACATGATAAACTCAATGAACCCTCCTTTGGCACTGAGAGTGCTGCTGTTCAAGATGAGGGAAGTGGAGATCGCAATGCCATCCATCGGACAGCAAAAAGAATTTCATTGACTTGTCGAGTAGTGTTGAAGGTTCACAAGAATATATTCAAGTTTTAAATCTTTTATTTATTTATTTATGTAATCAGTTTTGATTTAAACTGCACATTTAAAACTGAAACTGGTTTGAATCCTGCTCTTTGTTGGGATGATAGTTCCTTTCCTTATTTCTTTCTTTCTTTTTTCATCACTTTTTTTAGGGTTTGGATAAAGAGTTGGTCTATGACAGGACGTAGACAAATTGCGCCTGGTTAGTTTAAATGAACAAACAAGGAAAGAATAAAAATTGATTATGTTTGAAATGGAGCTGAGGTGCTTGATGCAAGCCACTACATTGGCGTTGCAAATAATAAGAATTGAATTAATATGGTTAGTTTAAAGCAATAAATTGTTTGATGTGCTTGGCTAATTGCAATTTGAACAAAAAAATGGTCAACTATAGAGAGTTATTTGTCGTATATTTTAACCAAGGAACCTATTTGAAAAGGATGTAAACGCAAATTGAGTGGTGTTCAATAATTGGGGGATCAACAAAGGACTTATTTGGAAGCAACCTCAGCATGGGAACTAATATACCCAGTTTGGAAAAATACATGCCACTTTGATCAGCATAATGTTACAAGCCCTATAGATAAACAGGATTTGTAGTCAAAGAAAAAGCTATTGACTAGTGTAATTTCATCTCAAAATAGAGGCTGCTTACAAATGGAAGATTGACATCCAAGATTAGGAGATATCTTCACCCTCGAAAGTGAATATTCACTGATGGTTGCAAGAACAGCGTCTGCTGAATGGAAAGAGCCAGGGGTAAAAAAGGATGGAACAGGAATGACGACACCTTTTTTGTTCGACCATCTAAACTTCCAGCTTCAGGACCTAATTGAGAAAACAGAGCACAATTACCATCCACCCACTTCAATAATATTCAGCAAATGGAAACTTAGAATGGTGCAAATGAAAACAATAGTTCTGGAACAACACAAGCGGGTTGATTCATGAAAACAATCTTGCTGAAAATTACAATAACAACTTGATGATTCACATGCAGAAACTCCCATAATCTGTTGCTTATGGTCCTTCGGGCCTAAAACTCTTTAAGGTGAAGAAACATACCTGGTTTAATCTTAAATTTTAGGGTATGTGGTTGCCTTCTAGAAATGAACTTGATAGGATGATCTGTCGATGGTCTATGCCGGTCAGTCGCAGATATCAGCTACAACAGCAGACCATTAACATGGGTTTAGATGGTGCACAACCAATTGACAAACAAGCAGAAATGAGCAAAACATGCCCACACAAACGCTGAGACAATTATAAAGCAGAAATGACCCATTTTCAAAGATCTGTGCGCGATTAAAAAAATCTAGACTACTCATATAGGAGGGGATATGGCTAAAACCACTACTTGCCAGTTTTACATTTATAATTCAAGGCCAGCCCCCAAGGAGGTACAAGCCATGTACAAAAACAAGAAGCTCATATACAAAGTAGTTAAGAAGGGACAGAGTTTTAATCCAACTACCTAAAGTAACAGTTTTAAAGGTTCCAACTTCTTAAAATTGTCGATGTGTTAGAAGCATCTAAAAATTCTAGGACAATAAATGTCATCATCCTTCCTCTCTAGCTGTCTTCAAGAAATAAAAATATACATGTCCCAAAATATCATAGACGGAAGCTAAAGCAGTCTACACGAGTCATTTTAAAATCTGGCCCTACTGCTTTGCCCTTCAATTGTTTTCCGAGGGGAAAAAGGGCTTTAGACAGTATTAAGGTTAGAGGGAGTAGAAGCAGATTACTGGCGAACATGTTTACAGAGGACAGTTGCATTCACCTTAGATTTAATAAAAATCAGAAGACGGAAGGACCAAAATATCCCTCATGTTTGTCTAAGCACACATGTTTAGTAACTAGATTGAAATAATAACCTTCCCCTCAAAATCTTGCCATGATCCAGGACACAAGCTTTGAGGGTGAGCATAAACAGGGAGAGGAGATGATAGGTTGGAATCAGACCTTTTCATCATACCGAAAGAGAGATTGATCAAAATAGGGTGAAGGACTCAGTGATTGACAACTGAAAGGTAAAGATGTCAGCATCTTCTTCACAAACTGCAGAATTCATTATCTGATTAGATGATGCTATGGAAGCAGATGTACAGATGTAGCATATCACATGAATACAAGGCAATTCATGGAATTTCATCACTGTGTTACATGGGGGGGGGGGGGGGGTTTCAAGAACACAATTCACAAGTCATGTACTCATACTTAACCTGTGAAAGACTGCTGGCTTTATACTTGATGGACCGTAGTTGCTCAAGAGCATGGATGTTATTTGAGTGTGATGATATGAAATTCATGTAAGATGAATTTCTTGACATCGCATAGAAGTGGTCGCAGAACTGCTCAAACAGGAGATAAAGCTCATCTGCTGAATTCTACACCAAGTAATAAATATGAGCATGCCAGAGCAGTGCATAAGGTTATTTAATGGCATTAAAAATATTATGATTCCCAAATAAATACCTGGTAAAACGCAACGATTTCAGTTGTCTCCATGTTATATACAGCAAAGAATGATGGATGGTGATCAGCATTTCGTGATACCTGAAGCTACAAATATGCTATCACCATTATCAAAATATTCCAGTGCAAAGCACAATGACCGATTTGCATGAGAAAGTGATAATTTATAGAACTTCACATTCCATAAAGGCTTGCAAGGGCATATAAAAAATATAAATTGAACTGATAAAGGTTTAAGCTAATTACTACAAGATCTCAGACTTAAGAAAGCATTGTTAACTTCACATTCCATAGAGCTAGTTATCTAGGATTTATCAGCTCAGAGCCCAAAATCTACTTTTTTTAATTAACAAAGAATTCAGTAAATATCTTTGCTGTTTGTACAGGACATAGTGTTGTTCCAGACATAAGCATTGTTAGAAGTGAAAGTCAAAACAAAAAAAAATAATAATAAGTGTCTATTAAGTTGCATAGGAGCAGGAAGCAATCTCAACAATCAGAAGCCACTCGCTGTACTTTTAGGTGTCTTAATCATTCCACAAGAAATCCATGGCATTCAACTTCCTTACATGAAATTCCAGAATTCCATACACATGATTGGAACATTAACCATCCTTATTGCTGCCAATTGGGCTGGATTTGGCAGGCTGTTCAAGATAAGGCCATATCTTTCAGCATGTTTCAAAATTGCAGCCTGACCGCTATCATCTGTTGTCCAGCCAACCCACATGCATTTCATTACTAAATTCAACTATAATATTTTTTGATATCATGTTCAATGATAGTTGAAATAGATATAAATGCTCTTAAGAAATAGAACTCATGGGCATAGAAGAGGAAGTGAGTAGAATTTGACAAATAGATTTGTACCAATTAAAAGACAAAATTTTCCAGTTTAACTCCAAACTAAATTCTACCATGCAACTCCATTTATGTTAGACTCCTGGAAACCTCCCACCAAACCCTGTTTAATGATATCTCAACAGTGTTGAGGAAAAAGCAATAGCACCCATCAGACCTTTAATGCAATGACTGGAAAACACTGTTTCTCTCTTCCTACAATATGAGGTGTAGGGTGAGATCATGGATTCAATTGTGCTAAGAGAATTGAGTTTGCTTGCCAAGCCAAGGAGAAACAGAAAAGTATACTTGCTGTGGTATTTCATGTTATCTAGGATAACATCTATTTCATATGATCTGGAAACACGCCCTCTTTTGTGATACATGAGGACTTCATGATCTCAATTATTTCCTAATCACAAATGGAATTTCATTAAAGCGACACTTTTTTCTATAATGAGTAGAGTTCTTTCCATCATGCCACTACATCCCATTATCGTAAAGACAGCTGATTAACGTATCTCTCTCAACAATCCCGAGTTGTTATACCCTCTTTTCCCTAGTTCTTGTTTTGGGGGGTGATGGTGGTGTGTTCCACATACAGTCCATGTAATTGATCATTCTCAGACCTTTGACATGATTCAAGTGGTAGAAAGCATAAAAAGCCTCACCCCTCCATCAACACTCCCAAACTTGATTAGCAAATGATGACGATCCAAGAATTGTACCTGTTTAAGAGTTATAAATAATTAATTACATGTGACATTGATGGACATCATTTAAAGTTGCTTTAGCATTGAGTGTAGAGAAAAAAATAAATCAAGATAGCACATTTTTGCAGCTCATCTAGCAGAAGGGGGAAACATTTAAAAAACAAAAACTTTATTACCTCACCTTCCAAATAATCAAGTCGACATAATCTTGAAAATGGAAATAGAATTTCTTCTTCAAGCACTGGACCCTCTGACAAAGTAATGCTATTACTGTATAAAAATACTTGTGAAATATTCAAAATAGTTCCCATCAAGATATTAACCATTAAAAGCATTCCAGATCCACCACACAGTTCCTCAATGAAGTAATTAAAAAAAACCCAAGAAAGTGAATGCATTAATATAATGCAAAATAAAATATCCAAAATTGGCTAAATTTAAAAATAAAAAAGGAAAAAAAAGGAAAAGGAAAAAACCTTGCATGCCTTATAAACCATAAAGGTAATAAGAAAAACTAGAGAATTTTACAAGCCAAGTTTTTCAACTTCAAATGATTGTCATATTGTCTCATTGAGTATTCTGAATATTAGATAGTTCAAAATTCCAATTATTGTAGTAGATATATTCTGAATACATAATGAATCCCGAGATGTGATGCACATATAGAAGTCAAGAATATGCGCAGTCACCAAAACAAGTAATACAATACTAACTTTATCCAAAACTTCAAAAGTTCACCAACCAAAATAAAAATGTACGGACAATGAAGTCCTACAGTGCAATAATGTAAGGAAAGAAATGTAACTAGAAAATACCTGAATTGCAGCATTTGTCATTCACTAGTTTATGAATTGTTCAGAACATCCAACAAGATGATGAGATTAATTTTCAAAGATAGTCTTGTGACCTTATCAAAACAAGGAATTGGAATGCCAAATAACCAACCTGGAATTTATCAGTTTCTTCACTCCATATTCCTTGAAAAATGAATGAGAGCAAGCGTTGTTTAATGCCACTAAGAAAAGAATTGTCTGAATTCAGCTGATTACTATGGACACCATTATCGACATGATTCCCAGATGATTGATGCAGTTTACTTCTGTCAGCCACTGCCATGCGCTGCAATCCATGGCTCAACAGTCAGTTGCCAATTGCACACCAGGCACACAAATAGTAAGTTTACAAAAGCTAAACTATTGCCAAAGAAGAGAGACAGCTATGGCATGTTTGTGAAACTGCATAAAGAAGCTAAGACACACAAATAGTAAGTTCACAACAGCCAAACTATTGCCAAAGAAGAGAGACAGGTATGACATGTTCATGAAACTGCATAAAGAAGCAAAGGTATTAAGTGTATTCAAAAGCTCAAGTGGTGCTTTATTTATGGTAGTAGTTGATGGCACTTGCCTGACTGTTAGAATTAAGAAAAAGTTCATCATCTTCACGACAAAATGCACCTATCGCACGCACATCAACAAGGTTACCAGATTCCCTAATTTGGAGAATGTATATTGTCTGATAGCGAAGCGACACAACGGCCAGTAAATCATCATACAGGAAGACACCCATGTTATGAGCCAAGTTAATAAAATCATTGCGAAAGACCTTCTCATCTAGTATCACCCCATCTTCCAACCTAATTATAAATACATAGAAAAGGAATGAAAAAGAACAAATACAATGGGAAAAATGAAGCAGAGGAATATTGAGGCATTGACCTTTGCATTTGGGATATTGGTGAAATATAAAGTGTACCTCAAGAGGTGAAAAGTAATTCTTTCTATGGAAGGGACTCCTTGAATAGCTCCTCCTATAGCAGGTGCATCATGAATTTGAGCAGTGGAAGTAGCAAAGAGTCCGAACTGGTTGGTGATGACATATAGAAAGAAATCTTTGCAAATAACCTCATTGCTGGAAGCAAGGGGGACACAGTAGAGTTGAGTGAAGAAGCTGTCGAACCTCTTAGCTCTAGATGGAAGATGACAATCTTCTTGTTTGTAGGAATAGGAGAGCCAAGTGGGTCTATAAACAATGAGATCCTGGTGATTTCTGCTAAAACTAATGAGGTATTGACCATCATCGGTGAATTTGCGGAATGAATGATCGGGGCATTCAACATCGTATATGGTAAAACTAGGCACTAAATTCTCATAGAATCGCCGAGCACAATGAACCTGGAAACATGCATTAATTTTTGGTGTGATAAAAAAGAAAAAGAGGAAAAAAGAGGAGACCATGTGTGTTTTAGTTACATACGCTGGTTCCAGGAGGAGGAGTTTGGATTTGGCGCTGAAAAATCCTGGCAACCACATTGTTGTTCCTCAACATATCAGCACACTTCTGCTGCTTTTGCTTTTGCTCTTGCAATTGAAGAAATCATATGGTAAAAGAAATCCCTAAATCCACATAAAATCAAACACAGCAGCAGCAGCTATGAGTGAGTGATCGCAACAATTTTTCCCGAAAACTAGGAGTGATTAATTAAATGAAGAAGACATATAATATGGAGCAGTACAATTTTATGACAAAAATTGATTTTCGATGAAAGTAATAAGAGAAGAAGAAATAGTAAACTATGGATTGAACAATGAATGTCACAAGTCCAATTAATCAAAGATAGAATTAGGAAAGTTAGGTAATATTACTATGAGATAGCCCTAAACACATCGAAGAAGCCGGGTTATAATAGCACACCATTCATTCAACAAAGTCGTTTAAACTTGTAAACTGTCAACCGTTGTGGAAATATCATTAGTCCGACTTCGTTACACAGTGGGGACAGATGCTACAGTTTAGTAGAAATGTATGTATTATATGATTAGTGTGGATGGAGATGATTATGGCAAACAAGTTTTCTTCTATCTTCATCAGCTATGATTTACTTTCCATTTAGCCTTATAGCAAAAGAGATTTGTCCATTTTTTTTTCTTTTTGTAGTGCTTTTTCCTTCGAGAACATGGAATCTGATGTTGATTCTGTGTTGAGTAATAGGAGTATTAGTATTACATACAATACAATACCTAAGAGTTGGTGACGTGACGTGATGGATGATGATCAATCTGTCATCAAGATCGATCGAAGAATTGAAGAAGAAGAAGAAGAGGATACCTGATAGTGAAAGGCAGAGGGAGAGGGTGAAATCTCCAAGTGAAGAACAAGAAGAGATAGCAGCAATAACAATAACTATAAGGTTAATTAAGGCAGCGGCAGAGGCAGCAGCAGCAGAGCTATCAATTGGTCCACCAGTAAAGATGAGAGTACTCATACAAGTAAAGATAAAGTTGTCGATAGAGATACAAAGCGAAGGCACACACACAGCGCTATGGAGGAGACGTGACGTGATGGATGATGATCAATCTGTCATCAAGATCGATCGAAGAATTGAAGAAGAAGAAGAAGATACCTGATAGTGATAGGCAGAGGGAGAGGGTGAAATCTCCAAGTGAAGAACAAGAAGAGATAGCAGCAATAACAATAACTATAAGGTTAATTAAGGCAGCGGCAGAGGCAGCAGCAGCAGCAGCAGCAGAGCTATCAATTGGTCCACCAGTAAAGATGAGAGTACTCATACAAGTAAAGATAAAGTTGTGGATAGAGATACAAAGCGAAGGCACACACAGCGCTATGGAGGAGACGAGAGGAGAGTGCATATGAGTATGTTTTCTTTTTTTCTTTTTCTTTTTCATTTACTTTATCACAGCAGTATTTATTTATGTATTTGTTTTTCTTCGTAGCGGGGCACAATTTAGCCCATTATCAATTAAGCCTTGGATTTTTTTTATTTTATTATTTTCCCCTTCGAGTTAAATAATTTCACCCTTTCATTACAACCATCCATTTTAATGGCAATAAATAAATTCTATTTGTTTTACCTGTGGTCGTTAAATATTTTCATCAAAGACATCAAAATAAATTTAAGGTTTCCTTTAAAGTAATACTAATGTAACGGCATGAAAATAAGCTTTCATATTCCATGGATGACAATTATCATGCCAAATCATAGTAAATCTCTTTGCCCAACTTTATCATGGTTAAATGGAAAGATTATTCTTTTGGATAAATCAAACTTATTTAGCGATTTGAACCAAAGCTCTAAACAAAACCTATAAATAATATAGATTCCATGTTTTTCAAATTATTAATAATTATATTATTCTAGTGGTTAAAAATATTTAGTTTATATTCAAACATAAAATATATTAAAGAAAAGTTTAGATTTCATACAATTTTAAATCTATAAACATATAAAATAATAACTCATAACTTCAACAAATATAATAATAGAATTTTAACATGTATACTAAACATTTATTCATACTTACAATTGATATCAATTCAAAGTTCTATCATATATATTAATAATAAAAATATATATGTTTAAATTAGAACAAAAAAAGGTACTTACTTATCAAAATAATTTAAGATAATGAAAATTTTGTTGTCAAAGATGAACTTTTTGTCTTAAAATTTTATCACTTCTCATTTGTTTATTAGAACTTAAAATTCTAACAATACCATATTTATAAACTCTTGGCTTCAAATTGTAAACTAATGTTAAATAGAAAAATCTTTAACCAAAAAATATTAAATTATAAGGAAAAATTTTATGAACATAGATGAAGATTTTTAGTATACTCATGTTAATTAGGCTGAAATAAAAATTTGTTCAATACCCAAATTTTACCAATGATCTAGTTTTTTATTGAAATAATATTTGAGAATTATTAAAGGGCATTTTTATAAAGTTGAAGAAAAAATCACTCCCCCCTTATACGTTGTAGCCGACAACATGAAGAAGGGGAATGACTTCAAAGTTTCTTCTTCTCATTCATCTTCTTCTTTTCTCTCAAACATTAAGGCATGGAGAGTGTGAGTAAGAAATTGTTACATAAGAAAACAAACCAAATTAGTAAGCTTTAAGGATAGACAGAGTGATTGGGGTGTTAGGTGATGGAGAGAAAGTTTGCAAAATTGGAGGAGAAATAGGAGATCCTTGAAAATTATTACAGAAAGCTCATTAATTGGTTAATAAATTATTTTACACTTTTGTATTCTTAAATTTTGATGGGGGATAATCTCTAATTTGTGAATTTTAGGGTTGTGTAATTTTTTTTTAATAAAAACATAAAATTATGTAATTTTTAGTTATTTGAGGTTTAGATGAAATGATTAAGAATTTTAATTGAAGAAATTGAAAAATAAATTAGCACAAGTGACGAACCATTGTTAAGGGATTTGAAAACTTGATTAAATTAAGTTGATTTTGATGTATTAATGATGATAAGAATACTTGAAAGTTGTTTATGTTGTGTTTGCCTTGGTTTGGGTCTAGTTGGTCCCAACTCGTTGCGATGGGTATTTGCTTTGGTTTTTTATATCGATCCTTTAGGGGCCATTTTTGTTGGTTTATGTTTTGGCTTCCGGGCCTGTTTGGTCACGACGTTTATGGGTATTTCCCTTAGATTTCAAACTTGGTTGGTTTTGACCCATCTCGGCTCTTTTTGATGGGTATATGCCTTTATTTTTTAGCCTAGTTGGCCCTACCTGTTAGGGCTCGTTTCGGTGGTTATTTGCCTTGGATTTCAAGCTTATTTGGTCCTATCTTGTCAGGCTTGTTTTTTAGGGTGTTTGATTCGGTTTTCAAGCCTAATTGGTCCTGGCCCATCGGGGCATGTATTGGTGGGTATCTACCTTGAATTTTGGCCACGGTTACTCTTGCCCCATTTTAATGGGTTTTTGCCTTGGTTTTCGGGCCTCGTTGGTCTCGGCCCATCGAAGCTTGCTTCGGTAGGTATGTGCCTTGGTTTTTAGGTCCCGTTGGTCCTGACTAATCAACACTTGTTGATGTTGTTATTTGCCTAAGATTTTAGCCATGGTGGTCCTAGCCCATCTAGGATTGTTATTGTGGGTATTTGGCTTTGTTTTCTGGCCAAGTTGGTCCCGCCCTATCGAGGCTCGTTTCAATGGTTATTTGCCTTAGATTTTCATACCAGGTTGGTCTCGGCTTATTGGGGCCTATTTCAGTGAGTTTTTGCCTTGGTTTTCAAGCCTGGTAGGTCATAGTTGGTCCTAGCCCGCTTCGATTGGTATTTGCTTTGGTTCTTCGATCAGGTTGGTCCCAGCCCGTCGGGGCCAGTTTCGGTGGTACTTGATTAAATCCAATAATTAAGCCATTAAAATCCAATAATCAATCTTACCTAAAAATCATTACCTTGAATTAAATCCCAGATCTTTAGTCTATAATTCTAGTTCTCTCCCTAATAAAAAGCCCACACAAACCAGAGAAGAAAGAAAAAGAACATTGGAAAAAAAAAAAAACCTCATTTCCCTACCCCTTTACTATTTGTCTTTATAACAAATTCGATTTTCACACCCACCAACACTAGAAATATTTTTTGTCTCCCTTTCATCCCTCCAACAACACTGAAATTC
>Ga0325402_1000217_pt1 | contig 34237 bp, 13 predicted proteins | sample PopdelMetagenome_22_FD_207212 | JGI IMG/M metagenome (GOLD analysis project Ga0325402, IMG submission 207212) | Populus deltoides microbial communities from Bellville, Georgia, United States - Xylem-PdKOR-R3 | ecosystem: Host-associated > Plants > Phyllosphere > Stem > Wood/Secondary xylem... | reverse complement strand
GAGCAAATGATGCTGTTAATTTAGCCCTGTTTAGGATTGCACCCCAAACATAAGGCGGCCAAAATTCAATTTTTTTTGTTTAAAATTAATTTTTTTCATGTTCTAAAATGAAAAAAAATATTTAGATATTTTATTTTGAGCGAAAAATATTTTGTGCACTCCTTATTTCTTGTGTTTTATATATCGCAGGATGACATGCCAAAGCCAGGGCAGCCTGGACAACCTGGGCAAGCACCTCGTCCTGCAGGGGGGGCACCTGCTGCTCGTACCTAGAGAATCAAATCAAACTCTTCTACTGGCTATTCTGCTTCAAGTTGCTGTTTGAACTAGATGAATTTGTTTCGGTATTTACTGTTAAGACTTGTGAATTATTTTTAGTTGTCAAAGTTTTGACTGATGAGAATGCTTTCTGAATCCCTTGTTTCTGAGTTTCATTTAAATCCTATCAGTCTGTTTTGCTACAGCTAAGATAATGGTAATATATCGAAGTAATCCATGGTATGTAGTCAAAACTAGATTTATTTAAATGGGGTTTTAACTTAAAAGTAATTCAAAATAAATAAAATAATAAAAAAGTACAAACTTAAAAGTATTTTTTATTTTATTTAAATTCTTATAAAGTATAAATATGAAAAAATTCAATATAAATTATGTATATTAATGATAAATTCAATTGTTAAAAAATAATACATATGAATACGATAATAATATTAAAATTTTATTTTTTTGTTGAATTTTTATATTTCTATGTCTCTTTACATTTTTAGAAAATAAAAATAGAAATAAATCCGGAACATCTTTATTGGAATTTGGCGTGAAAAATCTGGAACGACATGATATCCTGATCTGGATATGCTTTGTTATAATAGTTATCTCTACTATCAATAAATAAGAACAAAATAATATTTACTCGAAATGGTTATAATTGTTTGTTTAATTCCTTTTTCCTGTCTTCTTCACTCTAAAACTACCTATAAGCTGTAGGGTCGAGATATTAATGTAAAAGATGGATACAAAAAGGGTTGTAGGCATAGTTATCATGGTAGTTGATCCTGTAAAATGACTAGTAATGGTTCTTGTGGGTTGATCCGGGTCAAGAACAAAAACACATTTTAAAATCGGGTTAGGCTCGTTTTAGTATATATATTCCGGGTCTTACCCGGGTTAGGCCGGGTCATACCCGGGTTAGGCTGGGTCATGTCGGTTTTTTCCTTGCACCGGTTTTTTGTGTTGCTCGGACCGGTACAGGCTCTTGGTCGACCCGCAGGGCTGGTCCGGGTTAATAACACTACTTTTAGGTATATGTTACAAAATACATGTTCCATCAGAAAATGGTGTCGTTTCAGATGATGATGAAGACACAGCTTGAACCAAATTCGTTGGCAGTTAATCAATTGAGCTATTCACATTGGTGCCTTGTGAAGCATAGCTTGAAGCCTTGAACTCGACCTGTCTTAGCAAACAACACTGATTAAAGTTGATGTATACTACTAAAGTGAAAAGTTAACCTTGAAATGCACATTGTAAATAATTTTACACCTTTTACACGTTTTTATTTATTTTATTTTGAAGGTTAATTCTACTAGCTATGAACATATAGTTTTTGCTTTTACAAATGCATAATGCAAGTATAACTTATTTACATAAAATATAAGAGGAAACAAATTTAAACATAAATTACAATAGTTTTATTGAAGTATTACGAAATTAAAAAATAATTATAAAGATTAATTATAATTTTAAAAAATAAGAGTGAGGAAAATAAAATGTTTTTTAATGAAAAGTAAAATAAAAAATGGACTATAAAGCCAAGGATATTTGTCTAACCAAGAATGAAAAGGTTTGAGAACATTAGATAACAATCGTTTATTGTAGTAGATAACTTGTCATCCACTGTATAAGTTTTCAATCATCTTTGTGACTCTAAAGTTTTTTAGCTTTAAAATTTCAAATTTCAACTTGTTTTCACCTTAAAAGACTTACAAAATACAGTACAAATTTTAAATTTTAATAAACTCATTTCCTCATATCACCTTCTAATCACTCTAAAAAATAAAGATTAAAAGAATAAAAAAATTATGGACTCCAATCAATGTTTTTTGTCATTGTTAAAAGAAAACATCACATTCATTAAATTTTTCTTGTAGATACAAACATATTGCTATCAAGATTGATCTTTTTAGTGGTTAGAATATGTGATTTTCTCTCTCCCCAACTTTCTTTGACGACTTTCTCTCTACTCTCTTAACACCCAAGTACTAAAGTGTGGAAAAAAAAAAGAATTTTGTGGTTGAAACATGAAATGCTAAAATAATAGGGACCAAATACTGATAAGATAAAATTTTATGGACCAAAGTGAAGTTTTATGTTCCCAAATGAAAAAAAAAAGGTTTTTTTTTGGTTAAATTTGGTCTTTGATCTTTTAATTTTTTTAAACTAGAACATAAAAACATATTATGCAATACTGATCTTTAATCCATCGTTGAATTATTCCTTGACATTTCGCATATGTAAGAGCATACAAAATAAAAGAAATCTTAACACATAAAATCATGCTCATATAATCTAGAAAGTTAAAATTGCAAAGAAATAAAGTTGGATGCACTATTTTAAATGATGGTTTTGGGTTGGACAATGGTGATATTTGTCAAATTGATGATGGATTGAAGGAGAATCGAATGTGGTGGTTGAGTGAAAAGTATGAGATTTTAGCAGAGAGAGACAATGTTTGGTTTTTCTTCTTTCATTTTTTATTTTTTAAGTCGAAGTAATTTTTTTTTGTAAAAATGAGTTTTTGTTAGTTTTTTTTCTATGGGATATTTTTGTTTGTTTCTTTTCATCAAGCTTTAATTTATAGCGTTGGGTTTCTTTTAAAACTAAGAAAATTAAAGCTTGAAAATTTGAAAGATTTCATATTCTTTCCTTATTGGATGAAATCTCTCTAATTCAGAAACTTTATGGTTAACTATTACTTAAAATTTTTCTTTTCTTGACCATGCAGGATCTCTTCCTACAATATTTTTATTTTTACTTGAATCTCTACTTTATAGAAATTAATCTCTATTTATTATTATTTTCTTCTTTTATATGATCTTCTATTATATTATTTGATCCTTCATTATTGTAGTCTTTTTTTCTTCCTTGCTCATCATTTCGCCTCCTAATGTTTTTTTATTTTTTTATCTTTACTTTTTATACAAAATAAAATAAATAAAAGTGTAAAAATTATGAATTGGCCATAAAGTTATTGATTGCATCTAAAAGATATTTTTTAGAAATTTTTGTTTGTTAAAAACTAGGAGTAAACAAATGGATTATGACAACTATCCCTTTTATATAAAATTTATAGTACAAAGACAACTAAAAAATCATTTTCCTTTTGATGTTGTATTGTAAGTTTGAAAAGAAAAAAAAATCATCACCTAAAAAGAAATTATTTAGATGCATTATATTACATCATCATTTAGCTTATACAAAAGTCTACCTATTACAAAACTAAATAAACCAAAAGTTGAGCATCATGTATGTGGTGCCAATTAAATTGTACTTGTAAAAATCCTCAACATATAACATAGACATTAAGCATATCAATATTCATTAATTTTCAATAGTTTTTTTTTCCAGTTTTTATAACACATATCGGTATTAGTCTTTGCATATACATATTTATAACCATAATATCTTTAACAAATCAAAGGGCAACCCCCATTACTAGTGATCTCTTTTCGAGGCTATTTTACAATACAATATTTACAAACGAATTTCTTCCTTTTTATCCAAAGATATATCTTTTTTCTTTTCACATAAATGATACCCCCTCTACATCTTCATCTCTTCCATCACAATATCTTTCAGGAGAGCCTTCAAAAATTTTATCACATCACATGAGTTTTATTGTTATATGTATCAACAAAAATTCCTTCATTTACAATTATAACTATATATACGGAACCTTTATTTCACTATTCAAAACATGTAATATCACATTCATCTCCTTACTATACCAATATCTACTAATACACCGTAGTCACCAATCAATCTCATCCATCTTTTTTAATGCATGCACAATTTTCTTTTCCACTATCCATTATTATAAACTTTTATAACATGGACTTGCTTCAATGGTCATGATTTATTATTTAAAAACGATCATATTCATTTTTTTCCTTTCAATGATCATGTTTTACACTCAAGAATAACTAGTATCATCTATCCACCTTATTATAAAAACTTCATATTGTACCTCAATCATATGATTGAATTCATCAATCCAAATCGATATTTATGACTCATGTTTTAATTACATTTTTTTTTCTGAATTCCTTAACTCCATCCATACACTCATCTTCATACTTAAATCAACTTTATCGATTTATTTATCCTATTCATTCACTTAACTCATTCATCACAATTCTAGATTTATTAATTTCATCTATACGCTTAATTAATACTTAGATCAACTTTTTTTTGGATTCGTTCAATCCATTTTTGTGCTCGAACTTGTACTCTACATCATCCATGATCTCCAATTCTTTTTAATTTCTCGTAACTCATACTTTAAAACATAATATCCCTTGTCATCATGGTCAGATTAACATTTAGTATACTAGACCTGCTATTATGATCGATTTAAATTTTACATATTAAATTTCATTGTCACTGTCAATTCATCCAACTATTGCAGTCAATTCATTTTTTCACATATTAAATTCCATTGTTGCTATTAATTCTAATCTCACATATTAATTTTGTCATTACACTCGATTCTAATTTCACGTATTAATAACTCTTGTTACGAAAACTTATTTCTTTTTATATCATTTTTTCTCTTTGTTGGTGTATTTTTACTTAATAGTATTTTTCATGCCCCACATGCAATATTCACATGATAATATTTTCCTATCCTATAAGCAATATTCACATTTGTTTTCCTGCCTTATAGACAATATTCACATAATAATATTTTTCTTGTCTAGTAGGTAATATTTACATGATTTATTTTCCTGCTCATAAGCATAATTTACATAAAATCATGTAAGTCTCCATATAAACATTTGACTTTAACATATAATTAACCATTCTTGTCCAAACCACCAACTAGGATATAAAATAGATAAGTCTTTGTTCAAACGACCAACTTTAACATATAATTAACTAGTTCCTGTTCAAATGGCCAACTAGGATATATAATAGACAATTCTCATTCCAAACATCTAACTTTAACATATAATTAATTAGTCTTCATCCAAACGGTCGACTAATATATAAAATAGATAAGCTTTCATCCAAACAATTGATTTAGACATGTAATTAACCAATTTTTATCCTTGTAGTCAACTTAACATCTATGTTATCAAATTTCACCACTGCGACCATTTTGAATTTTACATAATGATCTTGCCGTTATGGTTAGTTTAACACATGATAATCCTCGCTTATCCGACTTAATTTTATCAAGTTATTATTGCATGCTTCATAATGAATTTATATTCGTGTTTTATATAACAATCTCATGTTCAAGGCTTCAAGCTATGCTTCATCGGGCACCATTATAAGTAGCTCAATTGATAAATTGACCAGGACTTGAATCAAAATAATTGCCAAAAAATTGTTTATATACAATTTCTATTTTGAATTTATATATGTTTTATATTTCAATTTTCCCATAGCTCATAACAAATTTATACTTGCAAACTTTTGAATAAACTCATGTTCGCATTCTTTATAACAAATCCATATTAACATAATTTACATTCATAATTTTCACCGAATACATGTTCGTATATAAATACTTGTATACTTCACAACAATTCCACATTAATATAATTTACATTCATAACTTTCACCGAATGCACTTTTATATATTTCATCCACATAAATAGACATTTAAATAAAATACTTCTTCTGTAAAAAAAAAAAGAAGGAAGGTGATGGGCACCTACTTGGTGATCCTCTCGCTCCTAGTCTTACTTTTGATGTCCCACTAGAATTTCACATCTCAAATCAATACTAAGTTTTTTTTGTTCCTTTTAACACATTTATTTCAAAAACCATCATGCCATTTTTGACCAACAAATTTTCTTAGTTCATTTCAATATTCACTATGTCATTAATGGCTCATTAATATCATTTTTCAATTCTCAACGTGCATTATGTCAATTACTGTCCATTAAGGTCATTTAACAATCTCAAGTAGATATTATGTTATTTTTGTCTCATTAACATTATTTATCTATTCAATACAAGTGTTTTGTTGTCTTTTAACTCACTAATACCATTAATCATTTCAAAACAAATATTATGCCTACCTTAGCTCATTAATACAATTTTTCAATTCAAAACAATTGTTATGCCATCTTTGGCTCATCATTAGCATTCAAATTTTTACAATAATATTATACCATTTTTGCATAACTAATTACATCTATTCATCTTATCAAGCATTAAGCCAATTTTGGCTCACCAAGACCCCTTGTTCAATTCAAATACTCATCTAGTCATTTTACTTCACTAGTATTATTCATTCATTTTATCAAACATATGGTATACACATTTATTGAACCTATCCTACATAGGATCCCATATTCCTCATCTTTCCAAAATCCTTTAACATTAACTCAACATTACACAAAATAATTCACATGATAGTATTTTTATATCATTTTTTTTTATCTCTGTTGGTGTATTTTTACTTAATAATATTTTTCATGCCACATATACAATATTCACATGATAGTATTTTTCATGCCCCGTAGGCAATATTCACATGATAATATTTTCCTACCCTATAATCAATATTCATATTTTTTTCCTTGCCTCATAGGCAATATTCAGATAATAATATTTTTCTTGTCTAATAAGCAATATTCACATAATTTATTTTCCTGCTAGTAAGCATAATTTACATAAAATTATGTAAGTCTCCATGTAAACATTTGACTTTAACATATAATTAACTAGTCTTGTCCAAACGATCGACTAGAATAAAAATAGATAAGTCTTTGTTCAAACAATCGACTTTAACATATAATTAACTAGTCTATGTCCAAATGGCCAACTAGAATATATAATAGACAAGTCTCTATCCAATCATCTAACTTTAACATATACTTAATTAGTCTTAATCCAAACGGTCGACTAATATATAAAATAGATAAGTGGTCGACTAACATATAAAATAGATAAGTCTTTATCCAAACAACTGACTTATATATGTAATTAATCAATATTTATCCTTGTAGTCTACTTAACATCTATGCTATCAAATTTCACCATTGCGACCATTTTGAATTTTACATAATGATTTTGTCGTTGCGGTCAGTTGAACACATAATAATCCTCGTTTATGTGACTGATTTAATTTTATCAAGTTATTATTGTATGCTTCATAATGAATTTATATTCATGTTTTATATAACAATCCCATGTTCAAGGCTTGAAGCTATGCTTCTTTGGGCACCACTATAAGTAGCTCAATTGATAAATTGACTAGGACTCAGAGCAAAATAACTGCCAAAGAATTGTTTATATACAATTCCTATTTTGAATTTATATCCGTGTTTTATATCAAATTTCACATAACTCATAACAAATTTATACTTGCGTACTTTTGAACAAACTCATGTTCACATTCTTTATAACGAATCCACATTAGCATAATTTACATTTATAATTTTCACTGAATACATGTTCATATATTTCTATACTTGTATACTTCACACCAATTCCACATTAATATAATTTACATAACTTTCACCTAATACACTTTCATATATTTCATTCACATAAATAGACATTTAAATAAAGTACTTTTTTATATAAAAAGAAAGAAAGGTGATGGGCATCTACCTGATAATCCTCCCGTTCTAAGTCCCACTTGAATCTCACATCTCAAATCAATACTAAACTGTTTTTTTGGTTACTTTTAACACGTATTCATTTCAAAAACCATTATGTTATTTTTGACCAACTAATTTTGTTAGTTCATTTCAATATCCAATCTCAAGTAGATATTACGTCATTTTTGTCTCATTAACATCATTTATCTATTCAATACAAGTGTTTTGTCGTCTTTTAACTCATCAATACCATTAATCATTTCAAAACAAATATTATACCTACCTTAGCTCATTAATACAATTCGTCAATTCAAAACAATTGTTATGCCATCTTTGGCTCATCATTAGCATTCAATTTTCTTTTATGATTATATTATACTATTTTTGCATCACTGATCACATCTATTCATCTTATCAAGCATTAAACTAATTTTGGCTCACCAAGACCCATGTTCAATCCAAATACTCATCTAGCATTTTACTTCACTAGTATTAGTCGTTCATTTTACCAAACACATGTTATACACATTTATTCAACCTATCCTACATAGGATCCCATATTCCTAATCTTCCCAAAATCTGTTCACATTAACTCAGCATTACTCAAAATAATTCTTAAGGATCACAATCATACATAATATACAATTCCTACTTCATAATAAAAAACTCAACACAAAATCAACCCAAACATTAAAATTTCCAAACAGTTTTAACCATGGTCGGCACCAACAAATGTTAAACTCCATGTTCTAGTCCTAATTTCTCTCATTTGTCATCAAATTAATCCATTTCCAACACTAATTCACCAAGAATTCAACCTAATTGAACAATTTCATAAAAGTACATAAACCCTAACCAACCTAAAAATCAGGGTTTTTCATTTTTTCATGAAATTAATCCAAATTAAATCATAACTGACTTTCAATTTTTTTTAATTAACCCTTAATTATGTTGCAATATCAAAACTAACCATTAATTTACATCATTTAGCCTTTATCCCTTAATTTCATTAACCTTAACTTTGTCACATACCTATAGTCACCTTCTATATTTCTATATTCCTAATCTCGTGATTTCCATTTTATTACAATACTAGGTTCGAACCCAAGTTTAAGGATTCTGGTCAAAACAGATAACCCAAGATTCCATGCAATGTAAATGGTAGGAGCAATTGATCATGATACTTAAACCATGTATATCATATTCAATTCCTAGAAATTCTATTTCTTTGGACAAATAAACCATAATCTTATAATATCCCATTTTAGCAATTGCTGAAAACAATTTATCAATATCAAGGTTTTTTTTTAAGAAGTAGGAGCCTAAATGCATGTTTGGGATTGTGATAGAACCTAACCATGATTTTTTATTTAGAAATACGGGTTGAATTGTGTTTCTAAACCAACCTAAAAGATGTTAAAACATCATTTCTGTTTTTAAACCATATATTTTCAAGCCCGTTCTCAATGCTGATAATAGAAAACAAAACCCATGATACATGGTTGAAGATGACATTTAACAAAAGCCAATAAATTCTCACCATCATTGTTATCACACGTGTATGTCGTTGTAATAATTATGTTTTTTAGATTATATTTTAGTGTAAAAAAATAAAAAAATTCTTTCTCTTTATGGTAAAAAGATAATATTTAAATTTAAACATTAAAAATCTTAATTAAACTATAGAGTCTGAATACAAAATTAATTATGTATAAAAAAACACAAAAGATTAAGATTTTATTAAAAATATTTTTTAATATAAATATTTAACATGAAATACTAACTTGTATAAAATCATTTGTGAGCGAAAGATAAAATTGATTTTAAATATTTCTTGATTAATAAAATTTAAAATTCAAAAAACATTGTATTTCTAAGTTGAAAGATTTTAAACATTTCAAATATGACTTATTTATATAATGGTGGAATGAAAAGTTAAAAATAGACTATATTAAATCGAAGAATTATTTGATCTAATTTATGTGATCGTTAAGATTAAAACACATTCATATATCCAGATTTAAATTGATTATAAAACATTTTTTTATAATTTTTTTTAATCAACCCATAAACTAATATGTATGAACAATTACCCCCCACAATTTTAGCTTTTGTAAAAAATATTAGGTTATTTAAACTGAAAAAAAGTTTTGAAATTAAAATAATGGCTCAATCCAAACAATCTTGTATAATTAAAGGTTGGAGGGGAGCATGGAGCAAGCTTTTCCTGCACATGTACTTTTATTAATATAAATGTTTAGATTAATACATGTATTTAATTAATTTTATAAGTTTTAAAATTAATAATTATATAAATATTTAATAATTTTAAAAGTACATGTTTATAATAATTATTGAAAAATAAATATAATACCTGATTAGTTGAACTTCACCTCAAGTTAATTGAATGCTTATTTTATTCTTAAAATATTATATGTAATTCGGTTATAGCATGCTTTGTATTTAAGCCTGTAAATTTTTATTCTTTTTCGTATGCTTGTTCTCTTTCATGTGTTTTAAAGGTATTTGGTAATTTTATGTTTACGTTAAAATCTTCATCACATTGAATTGTACTAAACATTTACAAATTATCGATGATAATTTTCCTTAGGATTGCTTGTACAGGGATGCTGCTAAGACCCCCCAAGTCTCTACCTTTAGCACTTTCATGGCGAAAGAAGGTCTCTCCGGTCTCTAAGATCGAGGCCCCCTTCGCTTTGGAGCTCCGACTGGCAGTAAATTCCATTAATCCGTGGTTTATAGTGTTGAATTTTGGGTTTAGGGACAGTTTTGGGGTCTATGGAGAAATGGGGAATGGGTTTGGGTGAGGTACTTTCACTTCTAGTGGAGTTTTCACATTGTGAGATGGATCAGTTAATTAACTGTATAGATGGAACAACGGTCCAGATCTCTTTTGAACTAATGAAGCTAGCTCCACCAAGATCTTGCCACGTCATCAACCCCCCCCCCCCCCCTCCTTTTGGAACCTCTGGCTCTGGGCAGTGGAGTAGTGCTATAATATAGTTAGTGGTTTAGGGGCTGTCTAAGTCTTGGTTTCAGTCAGGGAACTGAAAGGTCAGGGGCTGGGGCTTGCCCTGTGGTTGTGTAAAAGCTCTTTCTGTGTTTGAGACTTTGAACGGAGATGATGTGCCTTTTGAACTGCATGCATGAGTGCAGCAGCAGCAGCGAGGACAAGAAAGATTTGGAAGTTAATCGAAGCAATAAGGCAAAGCAAAAGAGAGGAAAGAAACCATTTTGGCTCTTCTTATCAAGGTGAACTTCTTCCCAAGTTTTAAGAGTCTTTCTGCTGCTGCTTTCAGTTTTAGTATATTCTAACAGATAGAGAGGGAATAAAAACTGCTGGGTTTTGTTATTTGTCTATCCAACGAATTGGGTTTATTAGAGCATTTAGGATTTTTGTTGCATTTCCTATTTCCTATTTATGTTTTTTTACTATTTGGTGCAATTTTCTCTAGTTTTCCTATTTTAGAAATTTATTCCTAATACGGTTTTAGGGTTCATTAAAACATGGTGATAGTATAAGAGCAATTATTTCTCCTCCTCCTTCCGTTTTTCCATTCTCCTTTCCTCTCCTTTCCTCACCAATTTGCTTTTCTTGTCCCGAATCAGTAAGTCCCACATGGTCAATACTCATATTGTTACTGTGACTTCTGGACTTTACCCTGGTATGGAAGAATTTGGCCTGGTGGGTTGGTTCTTAAAGCTGGGATATATCATCAAACAGTTCCCATGATTGTTGTGTGCAAGAATCATTCCAGCATGATAATTTGTGATTTTCATAAGCTAAGGAATAAAAATCATAATGGTTGTTCAATAGAACTGCAGAAGATGCCTCAACATAGCTATAGTTGCAGCATCATGTTTGCTTGCTTACTTCTGAAAGGGTACAGTGGGATATTTGCTCATTTTGGTTATGAACGCTGTGAGCTATTATATCAATTTTTGATCTAGGAATGTCACGTAGTTGAGCTTAGCAAAGTCTGCTACTAGAGCTCGAAACTAAGCCAACCATTTGTGCAGACCTTTGGATTGACAAACATTTGAATTGTAGAACTTGGGTTGCTTGTTAGCCATTGAGGAGGTTATCTTCTCATTAAAATCTTCACCATGTAGTTTTTATCATGTCTTCATTTAGTTAAAGTAACACCTCTCTCTCTGTTTTTTTAGGTATCTGTGTCCTTTCGGAGCACCGCAACAAGTCCTCCATAGCTTGTGACTAGTTGCGCCACGGCACTCTAGTTCTTGGGTTCACAAGGTCGACCTAGTTTTTAGATAAAGTAACATCTGTTGCATGACTCAACCACTTGTGTCTAACACATGTCATTGAGGATGGGGATTTGTGTCAGGCTTCTTGGTTCAATTACAAAGCGCTCTTCATTGCACAGAGAGAGAGAGAGAGGATTTGCCTTGTAACTTAAAAAGCCACATACAGGCGCAAAATCTAATTTAGGTCTGTTTTATACTATGGAATGTTCTCGACTATCAATGTGTCTGGATCTCAAAGTTGGGCATCCTCATACTGCTAGGTCTGAATAATGGCCAAATTATTGTGGTTCACCATATCATCTATACTCAGGATGGTCTCTCATTCAAACTAGGTGCTGTAATTGGAAATGGACATAATCGCTTTGAAAGGAAATGCTCTTTTATGTTTGGTTCCTGTGATACTTTTGTGGATATATTCTGGTTATATGGTTATTGTACTCAAAACATCCAAAATTTGTCTGTATTGACTTCATGAATAATGTCCTAGCTACAGACTTGTAGGTCATCCTGAGACATTTGGGCGCCTTGAGCTCTACAGATGCAACTCTGATTTCTAATAGCCTCTTGTTTTGGTCACGGAAATTAGTTAAATTCCGCGAATCCAAAACAATAACATTCTCAAATATCTCATAGACTTGTATAATTTTCTTTATTCTAGGTATCTGGTAATTTTGCCAAAAAAGGCTAGAAAATTAATTCAGTTGATTAGCATTGCATCTCTATGCAATGAATGTAATTAATAGGCGATATCTTGGAAGATGTGAAAACATTTAGCACTGGATAGTTTGAACTAGAAAAATAGGTATTAGGTGAGATATAATTAGAAGTGTATAAAAATTGATTTTTGGTCAACACTAAATGCGCTATGTGCAAACATGGAAACTACAACTTTAGTATCATAACATTCTTACTTTCTATGTTGGCCCATTAATGAAGAAGAAGCCACTTTGTCAATAGAATCTTGGGAAATTTATGACAGGCAAGACTCTTTTTTTGGCTGTGAAGCCTGACTCATGTATTTGACATTTGGATAGCAGGAAAACCCATCAACAAGAAGATTTATTTGATCTTTTACTTATTTAATCTCTTCGACATTTTTAATTTACTTATGCTCATTTACAAATCCACTTGCTGAGTTACCCTTCAAGTTGAAAAGGAAGGGAGAGAGGTGGAAGCAGGAACATTTTTTTTCTGTTATTATCTCTTCTGTGCTCATCACTTCAATCCATATTTGGAGAGAAATTATTTTCCTTGATAGTTCTATCTCATTTATGTTAGAGTTCCTTTCTCAAATCCTGGCACCTTTTCTCATTTTACCAGAACATGCTTCATATTTTAGATAAAGAATTTTTTATGGTTGCTCCTGATTTTTTCTTTAGTGAGGAACTTCTCTTCTTTGTTCATATAAGAAGGCTTGAGAAAAGTTTTCAGAAAATGGTATGCAGTGCCACAGTCTGAAGCCGATATGAAAGTAGCTTCAACTTGTCCTGAAGTGTTGAAATTGTTGGTTTTCTTCTCTGCTTGGTGCCAATTTCTTGTTTAGTTGGTTTATTTTTAATGCTTTTCTGGTTTTCTCTATCACTACTCACCATGGGTTCCCTAATCTGTTATTGATACTGGCTTCTATTAATCCATTTATTTTCTGCTCGAAACTTTTATCCTCCTTGTATTTGAAAATTTTCAATTTTTTTTGCTTTCAGTGTTTTGCAGTACTGATTTATCTGTGGTTAGATTTGAAATTTTCAAAGGGGCATTGCTTTGGTGAGTGTTCTTAGGCTGCTTTTCCTGGAACTGATGCATCTATCTCACAATCTGGATATGGGAAATCTTCAAAGGAGTTTGTCACCTTCCTCCCTTTCCACCTCTTCCTCCTCTTCACATGGTCCACACCCATTGCAAATTGATCCAGAACTCTGGCTAATGGCTGAAAAAAGGACCCAAGAGATACTATATACCATTCAACCTACTTTTGCTTCTGAGCATAAAAGGATGGAAGTCATCGATTATATTCAGAGTTTAATTAAATATTATTTTACAGTTGAGGTGAGAATCGTCCACTACCTTTTCTAGATGTTTCTCTTTTTGGCAGAAACATTGAACAAAGCAGTCTGTTTTTTTTTTTTGTTTTTTTTATCCCAACATTTAATGTAAAAGCATAGAAGTATAAATTTGTGGTTCCTTTTCTGGTTAGTTTGCACAGTCATGTGCCTGTCAGAAGTTTCTTTTGATGTTTTCCTTTCGGAACAGGAAATAAACTAATTTTGACATGGGCATTCTCATTAGGGACTACTCTCTGCTTTTAGTGTTGGATCCATGAAAATTTGAACTGCAATAGTTGATTGCTGGGCTCATCTCAAGTTATGCATCTGTATGATGAATTTGCTGGTTACTCCTAGATTTGTTTGGTTTCTTTATGAAGAGAAACTTATGTATTTTCCTAAAATCAGAGATCTCTTGCTGGTTAATTTGCCTTTACTTCTTCATGGAAAAACTAGCAATGTCCACACATATCATCATATAGCATGCTGTTGTAGCCTTTCAGGATGTTGTAATGAATGTTTAGCCCGAAAATCTCAGAGTTATTTATACGAGTCCGCCTTTTAATATTCAGTTTAACTAGCTTGCAGCAGTGTTCCATGTAGAATTGCTTAATCTTCTCGGCAATGCCACCTAGTTGGATGTTTATTCTTTGAATCTGAAAGTTGATGCTTTCATGTACACTTGCTTGATCCTTCATGTGGATCTGAAATTTTAATGCATCAACATGTGCAGATATACAAAATTCACGTTTATGACTGCTTTTTCTTGATTTGGACTCTTGGCAGCAATCTTTCCCTGAAGTTAAATTAACATCAACTTATCTTGCATTGGCTTGCCATTTTTACAGGTCTTTGCATTTGGTTCGGTCCCTCTGAAAACCTATCTTCCAGATGGAGATATTGATCTGATGGTCCTCAGTCACCAAAACATGGAGGAAGAATTAGCCAGGGGTGTCTGCACTCTCCTCCAACGTGAAGAGCTTGACCCTGAATTCCAAGTAAATGATGTCCAATATATTCACGCTCAGGTTAACATTTTCAACTCCGATACTTTAAAAGTGATGACTTTGTGCTCTAGTCAAATATTGAGATGATACTTAGACCCATAAACATATCCCTCAGCACATTAGTTGTCTTTCATTGCCTATTCTTTCAGTTACTCCACGGTGAGCTATTTGTTTATGTATTTATGATTATGATTATGTTGTTGTTGCAATGTGCTTGTGTCCGAAAGCTGAAAAAGATTATTACTTATCCTGCCTTATCTAACTATTGCGTAAAACAAGAGCTTGATTGTGTACTTGCAAGCTGATACTGTTGATTATGACGGTATGAATTTAGGTGGTCAATAAATCCTCTCTTCACAATACTTAGTTTCCAATTACTTCTAGGTACTCCAAGAATATGGGACTTATAGTATGCTTCTCCACACCAAATACTGCGTTGAAATCTTATTCATCATTATTGACAAAATCTGTGTAATAATGTCCAAAAACTCTTGGAAAACTTACAAACAAGAACATTTTTAATATTCTCGAAGATCATATCAGCCAAGCATAATATGTTTTCTTGTTTTGGAATTTTGTGCATGGAATTGTAGCTTTTTTTCAATTGGTTAAGTCTGTAAAACCAACCTTGAAAATTCAGCTGACAACTGATTTGATCATCATAATAAATTTACCAGCACAATACACACGCACACAAGCGCACACACATGTATTCTGTGAGTGTATTAATGTGTGAGCATGCGCATATGTGCATATATGTTTAGTTTTTGGAGTAGATGTCTATGAGGCTGCATGCTTTTGTTACAATGTTAAATGATGATCTGAGGCAGTCAAAAAATCTGAAAAGCAGTTCTTGAATCTTGACAAATGATGCAGCTTGCTTTCTGCTAACATTAATTATGATACCACAACTATTGACACCGTTACCCTCCACACCCTATTCATCCAATTTTCTTGTATCAACTCATATGTGATAACAGGATTAGCAGAACCTCATCCAATTTCAGAGAGACAAGGGAAGGATGTATATTTGTCAAAAACCTAGTGGATAGTCGGTGTAATTTATAAGAACCATTTTTTTTGTTTGCCAAGGAGTTGGTAGAAGTGAACAAGAAAACTTGAATTCCGCAACCCATTCATTCCAACATGTACAAGATCAAATTTCTCATATGTTTCCTAATTTGGTAGCTGGTAAAATAAGAACGAATTCATTATAGCCTGAGTTTGGAATCTGGCTTCAATGGAGTTTTAATGTTTCTGCTACTAGTTAATTTCTTGAAAATTCTTGTAAAAGAGCCTCTCAATAGTGTATCTACTATCTAATTGAAATGTGAATTATATATCAAGTTGTGGGAAAATCACAGTTACTATAAATCCTCACTCCCAGTGGTTTTCAATTTTAATCTCCGTTCCAACACGTGGGACATTTTCAATTTGAAATGTTAATTTAACGGAAACAACTATTCTGAAATAAAACACAATTATCTCATCCTTTGATTGCATGTATAAGTAATATTTTAGGCTAGAGTAACCCAGTTTCTAATATTTTCAGTTGCTAGTATTCATTTTTGAGTTAAGGTGATGTGTGAAAACAAGTTATGGGACTATATTATCTCATTATATGATTTTGAAGTGACTTCTGGTGATCCACATGACTGTGTTACGTTAATCCTTATAACTACACATTTTATACTAGGTTCCATTTTAAGTTTCACAATACACCTGTTTATAATTTTTTTTTCAATTTTTTTCTGTGAATAAAAAAGTAAATCATTATCCTTTTGTTCCGATAACGACCTTCTCTATTGTCCTCCCTTAATCATAATTGAAGTAATGTTTAATGATTTCCTGAATCAAAATGGAGCTCTTTTCTTGTGTATGTTGCTTCAATGTTGTGAATTTGGATGGCAGGTTAAGCTTGTAAAGTGTTCTGTGAAGAATATCTCCATTGACATCTCTTTCAATCAAATGGCTGGGCCCTCTGCTCTATGTTTTTTAGAGCAGGTATGATCCTACACTGTCCCTCACTCCCAGAATCGCTCAGAAACTTGCTTTCTTCTATAAATATACTAGCCATGTGGCACACATATAACAATCTGTCATTGTATTGAGCCTTTCACATGTAACATAAACGTGAGTCCATTCTACCGAGTATACCACAATTATATCATAATTCTGCTTTATTTTGATGGTGTTGAAACTCCTATCTCTGCTCGTAAAGGATTCCTTTATTTTATTATTTTTATTTTATTATTTATTTTTTTATCTTCTATCCAGCTTCTTAGAATAGTACTCTTTATTCTGATTCTATCTCAAATCAAATAGCTAAGGTCCTGTACCGTTGACCTATCCCTTTTGTCCATTGTTTTGTCTTGTAAGCAATCATGCCTATGTAATATAATCTTATTTTGCTTACCAAAGTGGTCTTACTATAAGTAAGATCAAGACTTAAACCTTTTTCTTTTGTGTTGGATTCTCCTCCTCACAATAGTTGTCTTTTGATTCTTGTTTCCTTTTGTTGTTCTTTGCACTTTTCAGTTCTTATTATTATCATCTGGTTGGTAGATTGGGATCTTTCCTTTTTCATTAGCAACATTCCTTTTTGTTTCTCTACTTTATTTTTTTTTTTCTGTATTTGCATAAGAACTCTTCAGCATTTCTGTAAAAATTACCATTTCCTTCTTCCTAATTTTTTTTTTCTTGGCTTTTATTAACAATCTGATGGTTGAGCTTTTAAAATTAAGTAATTCTTTCCCCCCCTTTTTCTGTGCGTGGGTTCTTCCAAATCCTTGCTTCATCCATTAAGTGAGTTCTCTGTCTGTCTGTCTCTCTCTCTCTGCACATGAAATTAGTCTTCAATTGTAACATAGAATCCAGTACATGCTTGACTTCTCTGATGCTAATTGTTTCTCAGGTTGATCAACTTATTGGGCAAGATCATCTTTTCAAACGCAGCATTATCTTGATCAAAGCATGGTGTTTCTATGAGAGCCGAATTCTTGGTGCACACCATGGCTTGATCTCGACATATGCATTACAAATCTTGGTTTTGAATATCATTAATGTTTTCCATTCATCTCTACCTGATCCTTTAGCAGTGAGTACTTTTCATCTCAGCATTTCCTTTTTGCATCAGCAAATTTACAAGTTAGCTAACTTTATGTTATGTTTGCAGGCCCTCTACAAATTTTTGGATTATTATAGCGCCTTTGATTGGGACAATTATTGTGTCAGTATAAATGGCCCCATTCCCATATCATCCTTCCCACAAACTGGTGAGCATCTAAATGTGTTTGATAGCATCCTATTTGTTCACTTGTACTTGAGTTTCCCCCTTTTGCTTTAACAGATTCAACACATAACAATGGGAACGAGTCACTTATCAGTCAGGAGTTTCTGAGGAACTTTAGAGACAAGTTCGCATTTCCGATGAAAGAACTTGAGAATGGTGCCCATGAATTTCCCATTAAGCATCTCAACATAGTGGATCCTCTTAAGAGCAGCAACAACTTAGGACGTAGTGTTAACAAAGGTATGTTTAACAGTATAGAAGCAGCTGTTTTTGGATATTGTTCTATAAATCTAGAGCTTAAGGGATTGAATATGGTATCTGTAAAATTTGGAGACTCATTTTTGGGAATTTTTTCTCTACTCCATGGGGACTTTCCATGGTGACATGGAGTAATCAGTACCATGAATGGGATAGTATTTTACACATTAAATTCTGAAAATAGACAACTAGTTCACACCATGCAGTCATGGGATAAAAATAATTTCGTTTCACAATAAATGTTGGAATATTAATGTCCCTGCTAGTGGAAGTAAGAAAGTCTGATGTTCTATTACATGTTTTCCATCTTAGATAATATATTTACATAGTAATAGTATGTTCATGTATATTCTTTGGGTTATATTGTTTGCTATATTTATATGCACCTAGAAGGTGGAATTAATTTCTGGATTTGTTTACATGTTTGGAGAGTGTAGACACTTTGTCTGTTAAGTACTTACTGTAAATACTTGGCTGATGATGACCTATCTATTTCTTACTAGGAAATTTTCATCGAATAAGAGGTGCCCTTTCTTATGGAGCTCGAAGGCTTGGAGAAATAATTGCGTTACCAGGAGAAGCAATGGGTGGTAGCCTTGAGAAGTTCTTTATGAACACTTTGGACAGAAATGGTAGGGGTCAAAGGCCTGATGCTGATGTTCCTGTCCCTGCATTTGGTACTGGAAGATCGGAGGCGTCTGATCTCAATGGAGACTATGACAAGTATTACAGTGGTCTCCTACATGGCCAGTGGTATCACAGCTATGCATTGCCTGTACCTCCTCAGCCCAGTTCGCCATCATCACCTTCACAAATCAAGCAGGAAAGTGCTAGGGATGTGCTGCCTCACTTGCTGCAAAACAAGCAGAATATTCTTTCTCAAAGAGGCACAGAGGTGTTCTTCCCAAGGCAAAAATGTCACCCTTATGCTTCACAAGTCCATGTGGCTATTTCTGGTATTGATACAATGAGGAAGTCAAGAGGAACAGGCACATACATCCCTGACATGGTATATCTGTACACTGCTGTTTTTCTTGCTAATATGACCAAATGACTTAGTTTTGCTGCAGTAAAAACAAAATGAATGATCAGTCACTGAATGAAGATGCTTGAATTTTGCAGTGCCATAATCGTTACAAAGATTTGCTATTATGGATGACAATGAGCAATCCAGATTCTAGTCATAGACCATTGTTGAAATCACCTCGAAAGAGTGACTATGCTGAAGATTCCCCAACGACGGTGAAGAGTAGGAATGGCAACTGCCTTAATATTTCACCAGATCAAATCTCACCAGGGATGGAGAAGAGTGAGAATGGCAGCTGCCTCGATCTTTCACTAGATCAATTCCCACTTCTTCCTTGCAGTGAGAATTCCATGTCATCAGAAATCCATCATTCGTATCAAACCACCACAAAGGCTTGCCAGGCCAAGAATTGTTCTGCCACCTTAGGGAATATTCAGTTTGGATCCTTACCATTACTGCCAGGAATGCCTTCATCAGTGGCAAAGAAGCAAGCAGATTCAGGAGTTTTAACATCTATGGATAGAATGCCAGCTGTCCAGAGAAAAAAAATGCAGAAGCAACAAGGGTTCTTGGAGAGTCCTGAGAAAATGTATGGTATTCTCTATCACATTAAGGTTTTGATGATGATATAAAAATTCTCTGCATTTCATTTGTACTGCTTGGTGCACTACAGGGTTCACAGGCAACATTTTCAAGTGAAGAATGATACAGACTTTCCCCCTCTCTGACCACCAGGGCACTCACATGTGGAGATTTAAGTAAAAGAGTGGAACTACAGCTCAACAGAAATGCTGATACCTAACCTGACATGGATCCATGCTTACACAGAAATAACGCTGCCCTGGGAAGGCTTGAAATACAATTTTGTTTTTGTTTTCCTTCTGTCAAACCCCAATAATGGAAGCATTTTTGTTGAGGAGGGTCCTTGGATGGGTTTCTCATCCTTTCCACCTCTTTTGAAAAACCTAAGGTACTCTATAGGAACTTTTGTCAGGAAAAAATGGTTATTTTTCTATCCTCTCTCATCCTCGCTAAAGCTTTCTCCACTGTTTGGTGAGCATCCAGCGAGGAGTTTTAAAAGCTTGTATCTGTGGTGCTTTCTGGGATAACGTTGTTGTTGTTGTTGTTGTTGTTTTTGTTTTTTTTGTTTTTTTTGTTTTTTTTGTTTTTTTGTTTTTTTTATCTACCTATGTGTTAGCTGCTTTGCTTTGAAGCAAACACGACTTAAAAGTCAAGTGTTTGGCAAGGGAATTTAGGTTCCATTTCTTAATTTTTTTTAAAAAAGCAGCGTAAAGCATTTTTATTTTTTTGGCCTGTTCAAAGTAAAAAAATAAAAATATCATTTATGAATTTATGGAATGACAAAAAACCTAAATCGATTACTTGCCCCAGTGTATCATTTGCACTTGCAAATGTAATTTCTATATATAACAAAAAAGGAAAATCTAACAATATTTTCTTCATATTTTTCTGCCTGTTTTTATCAATTCTTTACACTTTGATCCCTATAGTTTGCATAGTTTATGATTTAGTTATGAAAACTCATTTTCTTCATGTTTCAGTCCCTAAACTTTCAAAACAAAAAAAGTAAGAAAAGAGAGATTTTGTGCGACCATATTCCGACAACTAAAATGTATATGTTTATTTTCTATCTAATAGTTAGAATTCTTAAAAACATTTAATTTGATTATCGCAAATTAAATAAAAATAAATCTCAAAAATTGCATTTTAGCAGCACAAAAGAATTTAGTTACTACAATCATAATAAATTCTGTAATATTTTTATTTATTTTCAACCAATATTAATGTGATCATTTCTCTCTCTTTTTTTTTTGAATTAACATTAATGATGATGTTCAATTTGCAAATATTTACTATTGAATAACAATAAATTCCTATATTATTATTTTCCAGAAAAAAAAAACCTTGCAACTTCTGATTCCTTAATAATTTGTCATTTTAAATCAAAAGATCAAAACAACTTCTCAAATAAGCTCATCTTTCAGAGCTCTCAATCAAATATGAACCTATTTGAACCAGTGAAATGAAAAATATTCCCAGCAGAATTGTTATGGAACAATAGTACTCTAGGGCAGGACAGCAGTTATTTATTTTTGTCCACACAATATTTTACAAAGTTGCAGCCCGAGCTTGTACAGGGTCACACACTTGATTACTCACAATCCACAAGTGCTTTACATATGGGTATAAATGGACTTTCTTCTATGTTATCAACTTACATTCCTCGCCATGCACGGGAGAGCAAAATCACCCCACGATCTTCAACCACTGTAGTCCATATAGAAACTAATTTTCAGAGTGGTACACTGACTGAAGAGTAAAAATAAATATTAGGCAATCATGAGCATCGACTCGAGCACCAAATGACGCCACTGCATCTCCCACGATATCTTTGCGCTGCAAGCGAAAAGGGATGCCAAGTGAGCATAAAATTAGAAGTTTGAAGGAATACTAGCTCAAGCAAGTCTTAAGAACTCAATAAGAACAATCTAAGACCCCAGACACAACTAACTGAGAAAAATGGACTGTTGTATGCCTGAAACTTGGTTTTTATTTTATTTTTTATTTTATAGCAATTCTATAGCGGGACATGTTCATATGGAAATGTTAGAATTCACAGTCACACATGCATATTGCCTAAAGGCACCAAGTTAAACTACAGGAAATGTATGAACAAAATGGACACCAAGCCGGTGCGACAGGTGATAGTTGGTGTTTAACTATACAAGAACGGTGTTTAACTATACAACAGAACAACACCAAAAGTCAATACTCAATAAACAGTAGCTAATAAACCCAATAAAGATTAATGTTCTATGTGAAATGTTAAAACTTGAAAACCTTGAAGAATTGCAAAAGTCTTGGCATGGGTTAAAGTCAAGCAAATAAACTCAGATTCCTAAACATGATTGAGGGTGATCATGCAGCAAAGTGGCAGTTGCTACCTGATTAGGCAATATTGAAAATTTTTTAGTTTCTAAAACATCACTGAAGCTATTGTTTAGGTCTTCTAATATCGAAAACCTGTTCCAGATTCAATTTCCTCAAGATTCAGTTTCCTCACCTGCCATAGGTCTCTTACACTGACACTAGTGCTGGATTCGAGCCCAAGTGCATCCCATCCAGCGGTGATAGTTGCAGCTTTTGAACATCGATTCCAGAGAGCAACAACTATGCGATGGCCAGACAAAGGACCTGCCCAGACCTGTAAAACACGATCACAATTATGGTTACAAACAGGCTTGTTAAGTAGAAATATTGTCAACAAACTCACTCAGTATGAAATTAAATTTTACCATATAAATTTTTGTCAACCAAAAACGTTACAAACTATGATGTCATTTCTGCTTAATTTTGCAGCAAGCAATCTTTAGTACTTTTATAGATAGCATGAGTGGGTGAAGATTCTTTTCAATTGATGCCCCAAGCAAGAGTGGATGTAATTCCTCTTCAATTGGAAAAAATATACAGAATGAAATGTAAATTTGACCCAGAAACGTTCAATTACTTGTCCATAATTCATGTAAAATATTGGTTGAATAGGCTATAAATTGGTGTGAGAGAGCAGGACCTGTAGGCAACCATCAGTTCCGGTAGAATAAACCTTCCTTCCCTGAATCCCTAGCGGATCTGTAAAAGAAATCCTTGCTTAATTTTCCAGACAGAATAATTTGAAGAGAAATGATAGGAAAATAATACCATCACCACCACCAACAAACTGGAACACCCCCCCTAGCCCCCAAAAAACTAACAGAGAGAGGATGGACTTCACCTTGATTTACAGCAATGATCTCCTTGTTGGTTAGAATTTCAATAGTTTCTGCAGTCATGTTTCTTACATCACAACCAATCAAAAGGGGGGCCTGCACAACCAAGCTCACAATAAGTTTATAAAGGACACAAAGTCAGACCCAGCATACAAATATGACACTATGTTCATGCAAACTGAAAATGAAGCAAAATTCCTCGACATGGAATGCGAAGGAAGTTCCCAGAGCAGCACAGCTGATAAATGCATTTATGACAAAAACATTAACATGTAAACAAGGGTCAAAAGGAAACTTAAGCATATTATAAACAACCACACAACTCACATCCGACTAAAAAAAACATTAACATGAACAACATGGGATGAATTAGATGACTTTTCCAGTTGGATAGCTCTGTTGATGATATTTTCCATCTGAAGTGCTATCTTGATAAAATTCATGTAACACTTGATGAAAATCAAACAACTTAATAATTGTGGACATTATCTTTCTGGCTTGCAAAAGGGAACATATATTTGAACCCAGATTAGGATAAAGAAACAGAATTTGGAGGAGAGACCTTCATTAAGGCCCAGATGCTAAAATGAGCACGATACTCATGGTAAGTCATACCACCATTGCCAACTTCCAACATATCAGGATCTGACAAGAAAAAAATAAGATGGCAAATATGTCAAATCTATTGAAGCACCATGCCAAAACTTTCATGTAATCATATTCACAAAGATCTCATTTTTACCATTCCATCCACCAGGTCCAGCATAGGATGCCCATTTATCATTCAGATCGGCTATGGTAGTCATGCTTAACAACAAGGAACATAACTCAATCAGTCTGACAAACAGTATATAGATAAGAAATTCATATATTTCCAACACTTCTATTCTAAAACAGTCTTAGACAGTCATTAACAAAATATGTTCAAGATCTTAGGATGAGATGGGAATTTAGTAACAGCAGGATATGATGCGCAGGCATTTAAACTCTGCATTAGTCCACAGAAAAAAGAAACCTTTAAAGGTATGCATTTTGTGAATTCATGTAACCGAAGGCAATACAAAATTGAAAAACATGCAATGAGGCTTGATATCAATGTCTAACCATGTTTTTTAACTTTTTTAATTTGCAATAGTAGATGCTACAGGAACCTCAAGTATTTATTTCAGCATTGAACATCTGCAGTAGACCCTGCTCCAAAAATCTTCTGGTCTTAAATGGTTTATATTATAACTATGGGAGTGAACAATATAACTAAATGTCATATTTTACCCAAAATATCTTCTGATCTGAAATGGTTTACTATTGAAGATTTCTCAACCAAGTTTCTAAACCAGGGCTCACTCTTTTAAAAGCGTATATTTGACATGATTTAGTGCCAAAGAACTGATGATCCTGGTAAGCCTTTACAATTCATCCTTTAGCAATATGATTTTGTTTTATTCCACATTGTAATTACAGGGCTGCTGGTAGACGAGCGTGTGACTGTAAAGTTAGGTTTATTTGTTTTTCCTTCATTTAGTGGAAATCAAGCATGTTTCCAGAGTAATTCTAAGATTTCAATAAGAAAGGACCATTCCTTTTTTCGGTCAGGAATGATGAAGGGACTCGTGCTAAGAAAGCTTAAATAACCAAAAAGTTTAGTTATATATATATATATATGAAGTACACTTAGCATGATATGTGCTGTACGAATAATATACCAAGCATTGGAGTCAGAAGTTTAACCTTGCCCATGAATCATTGATGTCATCTGTTGTACGCCAACTATTTCCAACTTTACCAGCCCATAATGCAGGGTCATCTACTCCCCTGTCAAAACCAAAACAAGAAGGCTAAAATCACTCAATGCGACAGCAAACTAGGACAATCACACAAGTAAAGAAAGTACAAGGTTTACCATTCACAAAGTGAATAAAAAACTGTGCGTCCAGTTGAGTTTAGAGCATCACGCATCGGTGGATATCTGGAAAAGATCAGATCACATAAGATCAACCTCGAGGTAATTGATGATGATTATTTAGCAGTTAGATGACCCCGTGGAGATAAAACCTTTCTTTTGGATTGATGCCCAAATTGAAACAGTTGTCATACTTCAAATAATCTACACCCTGAGGAAATAAAATAAATCATTAACTTAAAATAACATTCCCCTGTCAAAAATAAAGAAAAGAAAAACCATGTAATAACTAATGAAACCTCACATGTCGTAAGTGACTAGACACAGAATATGTATACTTCAGCAGTAAAGGGGCAATGAAGTGAATGTCCAGCTAGTTTTAAAGCCCATTTGTTCCTATGATTCTTGATGAATTTTATAGCAAGTAGAAGATCAATTAAACATTTTAAACAATGACTCATGAGTCAAGATGTTAGCCGATTCCACCATTTATTGTTCTTGAATTAATTATTTTTAATGACAGTTTGGCTCCTCATTTACATACAATAGCAAAAAGCAGTTCAACTCCAATGCACAAACAAACACCCCCAAGAAAATTAAGAAGCATTTGATCACAAGGGACACAGAAACTCACCCAAGAAGCAAAAAGCTGTGCATCATCTTTTTCATGGAGAAGCGATCCCGGTCGAACTTGACATGTAAAAGCCCTATAAAAATGAGTTTGGTGAGTCTAGGAGTGAATGGAGACTGAAATAGCAGTAACACACTTTTTGTTTTAGAATAAGTGCCCATTCATTATGATCTAATTTCAAGGCCTCCAAGCAAGTGCTGAAGAGAGTTCATCCTACCCAGCATCAGAATAAATGCCAAGCTTGAGGCCCTTCTCATGAACATAATCAGCAAGAGCTTTAATTCCCGATGGAAAGGTTTTTGGATCAGGGATCAGTTGACCCTATGAAAGAAAAGAAGTCATAATAAGAAACTTGGCATTATTAGCAACATCAACACTTCATCAGTTCATTCCTTTCTTGTGCACAAAGTAGGATCATATTGACAGTAAACACATTCCTAGAAAGAAGACAGTACTGATATTAGACTGGGACCAGGGTCTTCTTTTAATTATTAATTTCTGGTACCATTGAAAGCAGAAATTCAAAATCTCATAGAAAAATGAAGGTAAAAGCAAAAAGATCAATAAAACTAGCAAACAGTAGTGAATGTATCTTCTAAGAAAATATACATTTCTTCCCATGAAACATAAGATAGCTCATAGGGATCTCATGGAATTGTTGATCTTGTAGCAGTTGCATAAAATTTCACATAAATCGCCGAAGTGATATTTCTTTATATCTACTTTTTTATTTAATAGATTTTGTTGAAGTGCAGAAGAAGGCTTTATTAAGCTACACAGAGAGAACTATAGCTTTCCTTTTGTTGTGGGTCTATTCTGGACTGCACGTGTTTTATATTCTAAGAGGATAGAGATTTGTTCCCGTGAACCATAAGATAGCTCATAGACAAATTAAACCAATCAAGATTGGAAACAGAAAGAAAGAAAGAAAACAACTGACCTTTGAATCTCGTTTTGTGGAAGACCAGCAATCATCTGCATTGAATGAATTGAGATAAGTATATAACAGAATAAAATAAGAAGTTCATGAAAATAAGTGAAAATGCTGGCTGAATACCTATGTTGACATACACATAACCCAACTCAGCCAAGCCGGTTGAAATAAGCGCATCAGCTGTTAAGCATGGAAGTGAACGTCAGTATTTTTAGTGTAGTTTTCGACCAAAGAAGAAAGAGATGTGCACAATCTTTGGGATCCTTTAAAATCTGATTTTGAAACCCCATGGAGCTGTAATGGATAACTCGTTCAAATATCTTTTGTACATGTAGGCATCAGTTTACACAAGCAAACTTTCACTAATTCAAGAAAGCAAAAGGAGTTTTAATGCATGATTGGTCTAATCTATTTTATAAAATGCAGGGTAACAGTATTAACACAGATTTCTAATTTTTAACACACCAACCCAGCCAGAGGAACAGTTTTCTATTTTTCACCAGTTATGCAGCACACGGAAATACTATATTCCAACTTCCTTGGAATTTGCTAGCAATTATCAGCACTCAACTGCAATTTTAGTCCCAACTTCTGATTCAAGTCAATTCTCATTAATAATCTTAACAAAGAAAGAACCATAAATGCAAGTAGTGTATATGAGCAAGCATCAGTATCGACAAAATGGAAAACAAAAGGATGAGAACGGGAAAACAAAAGCACCTGTTTCCTTGATGACGGTTTCATTGATATTGCAGGCAAAGAAATTCCAGCTATTCCATCTGCAAAAACACCCACATCATACAACCATGCAAAATCAAACACAATTTTTTTTTTTTTTCACAAAATGACAGTTTTCCCGCTCGCATCAGTGAAGCAAATTACAGAAAAAAGGTCCCTCCTGATTATAAGCAAAACCCAAGACCTGTACATCCCCAGAAAACTAGATATCCAATAAAATCCAACTCCCAAAATACTATTAAAAAAAAGTGAAGGAAAAAGGCGTTAGAAAGAGACCCCATCTGAGGAGTTCTAGCCAATCCATTATTGAGCTGGAAAATCCCATAATTTGAAGTAGAAAAAACGTTATTGAATGATCTGCTATACCCATAACTCCCTTCCTCATATCCCTGCAAAAGAGGCGCTATGCTGCCTGCAAATGCCACCTTAAGTACCCATGATAAACTTGAACCTAATAGAAACAATACAAAGTAACAAGTAATCTTCTTTCCCATTAATCTCATGTAATCAAACAAAATTCTTTTCTATCAATCTTATGATCTTTTGGTTCTGTAACCAAAACAGAGAGGATGCTTGATTGACTGAATCACTTTCACTCGGACAGGATAGAAAATGACAGACAAAGTGACGGGGATATAAAGAACTTGCGGGAATAATCTTTTTTATAATAGAAAATGATAACCATGGATAGACTTTGTGTATCGAATTTTTTATATTTTATTAATGTGACCTCTCTACGCTTCATATCTATTCAAGAAAAATGCGACATCTCCATCCAGTTTCCGTCCAAAGTCGTGTCAGTACGTGACCTCCCATCTCCTGGATGAGTCTTAACTTGTAACTTAATTTCTAGTGAATATAGGTAACAATTTCACAAATTAAAATGGAGCAGTGGAGTTCTAAACTTAACTTAAACATGTTAAGAATAAAAGAAGATTAACGCCAAAAACAAAACTAGAAAAAAGAAGAAGAAGATATAGCACGTAAATAAAGTTGTATGCAAAAACTATAAAGAAAAAAAGAGAGATTGCGATAAGAAAAAGAAAAGAAAAGAAATAGATAGTAAAAAGCTATGAATAAATGATATATATAGGATTAATTATCGTTTTAAACATGATGCTTTGGATTCAAGAGTTGCAATGTTAAGTTATAATTAATTCATAAGTCAACCCTTAATCATTCTAAACAAATCCCTAATTGTTATTTACAAAAAAAAAAATTAAAGATTTTCTTAAAAAGAAAAACCCTAAGTTTACTTCTTCCTTTAAACACGAAAATGACATTTTTAAGTTCTACATAACTAAAATCTTCTCTTATCACTCGCTTCTAAAACTATACTAATCGCGTCCTTATGCACATTATTTAATAATTAATAATGTCTTAGAAGTATGTTAAAAGAATGTCTTGTTCTATACCAAAATGTTTTTTTCATAAGAATGAAATAATACAACTGCTTTAAATGTTGAGAAAGAGTAAGGGAAGGAGGGATAGACTTCATCTACAAGATAAGCATGTCAATCTTAATATATGAAAAAAATTCATCTCAACATAACCTAGTGTTGCCAATATTGTTTACATCATCGAATATAATGCAACAACACTTTGCAAGGAATGAAAGTTCTAGAGGATCTTTGAACTAATTCCACTCTTTAAGATAACCACCAAGCCAAATAATGAAGTGTAGGAAGCCTTATCTTTTTTTAGTCCAAGTTAAACAACATCTTCATATTCAAATAAGGAATACACACCATTAATCTATATGATTTGGTTTTAATAAGAGGTTTATATTTGGGAGGTAAGGAACTTTGTACCTTCACACAAATTCTTACAAATTAATTTAAAGACTTGTTAATGGGGACTCTAGAGTATAACATTCTAGTAAAGATATAAAAGAAATAGACCAATTTTCCCACTAAAAATGAACATGTATCCTTCCTTCTTCTACCAGGTGGGTAGGTCTTAAGGTCTAAAAAAACAATCAATGGCTATTTGAAGATAATAGAACCTTGGCCGAGAGTAGAATTATAGCCTTAAGACCTTTCATTCTAAGCCATATATACATGGCATTAAAGAAATGCCAAGCTAGGAGTGAGCATCACTCTATCAAGGTGAAGAGAAGCATTATGGTAGGTTTAGGTACAAACAACAACCTATTTCTACGAATTCAATACTATATAATCAATTTTGTACCTATAGTTAGTTTATACATGATAAATTTTACGAAGAATCCCCTTCTATAACTTTCCTTTCAATAAATACATAGATATTTTATAGCTATTGAAAGAGAAGTGATTAAATTATGGTACTCTAATATCTATGAGAATATACTCATGATGGTTGCTAATTCCTCTGTTCCAAACGATATATTTTGAGAGAGAAACAAATGTTATAGATTAAAAGTGCATTATAATTTATAGGAATATATAATTTAGGTTAGTGATAGATCCAATATAAAAGAACAATTTATCGAAAAACATCATATTATTCCAACACCAAAATTAATTTAAAAATGCAAAATGAGCTCAAACAACATCAAAGAAGGTTTAAACATTAAAAACATGAATAGGCAGGCCAAATAGACCCTTAAACTTTTACGTGGTTATACCTTCTCCAAGTTTGCTGGCTATGGACTAATGTTTTCCTTCTCTTTTCTTTCCTTCTTTCCCTTTCACTATCTTTTCCTTCCAAAACTTATTAGACCCTTTATGTTAGGCTCTTAAACTTTCACACCAGGATCTTTTCATAGTGTGTTTCTCCATGTTTTTACTCTCCTTTTTATTTTATTTTTAGGGGGTATTTATAGGGTTTTTAATGGGGGTGTTCAGGTAAATTAAGTCTCATTTGGGTTTTCACTAGCTCACAAATTAGTCGAATCAACTTTCAACCTGTTTCGATATAAAACTTAGTTTAAGTCCGGTCCTAAATAGATAGGTCAACCACTCTTTTCAAATGTTGTCCCTTTCAACATATCATTTTGTCCACCTACCCATTTGTTAACCAAAAGACGCCCTTTGCTGTCAACTTTCTCTTGAGGTGACTATAAGCCATGAGGTGCCATTCACAATTAAAATTATACAACTGTTTTATTTGATTTTTGTTTACATGAAATAAATTTAAAAAGGATATTTGATATATAATTCAATATTTTTTTTTTATGATAATGGATATTCGAGATTTAAAAAATTAAACTCTACTAAAAAACAATCTTACGAGTTATACTACTAAGTCGACTATGCAATGCTCGAGTTTTGATTTCTTAAGGGACATTCGATTTGTTAGAAGGGTGGTGCTGTTAGGACTTGGTTAATTGAAATGTATCACATAAGTTGTAGATAACACAATACTCTTGTTTATTGCTATAAGTAGTAGGAAAAATTTTCCGCTTATTTCTTTTTCAGGACCACACAAACTAAGTGAGTAATTATTGATATTTTGCTATTTTTTGCAATAACAAATGGAAGAAGAAGAAAGAATGGGGGAGAGGAGGGAATTAACCCTAACAAATACACTATTTATGAAAATTTTATTATAATTATTTTTTTATGAATTAACCCCAAACCTTAAATTGTAAAATTTTAACACAAGCATTTCAAAACTACCAGCAATAACAATAATAATAACAATAACAAACATATAATGTAAAATAAACACAAATTAAATGGATTTTCTTGTATTACATAATTTTTTTAGACAAAAAATAAAATAAAAAACATAGTAGAAGCTATCACAAAGCAACACAAACTTAAAACTCACAAATATAGCAAATAAAACCCAAAGAAAAGAAAAGAAAATGAAAATCCTTACCTTTTTATCCAACTCAGTAAGGCTTGTATAATTTCTTGTAATGATCAAAAGAAAACAAGCACAGGGGAGCATCATAATGCAAAAAATTAAGCTTTGAAAACCTAAAAGTGGCTTGATATTTACCTGACAAAGTTATGGATATGTGGTGGGTGAATAATGAAGAAGTTGAAGGGAAGAAAAGGAGAGAGAAAGGAGATTGACATAGAAAGAAGTGATTTTTTGCTAGAGAGGTAGAGAGAAGAAATAAAAAGACATGTTTGATATGAAATCAGAGATTCTGGTATTTTAATTGGGGCTTTATACCGATAGAATTACGGATGAAATATTAAATATTTATATTTTTAATATCTATTGGCAATTAAAATTTAAATTTTCAATTAAACTTGAAATTTTAAGAAGAACCCCTAAAATTCTCTAATGAATTAATTTTGAATCTGTCGATAATTTTGTATGTAATGGTTAGTGATAAAGCCATGTTATTTTTCTCCAAATCTCTGGAACTCCCCAACCAAGTTAATCCTTAGGTAATTCCACTTGTAATTACATTAAAGTCAATTTAATTACACATTGACATTTTACAATTTAATAAAAAAATGTCTTCTTCTTCTTTAATTTCACATCTTCATGTCCACCGTAATCCTCTTCATTGAATTGATGCTCGTACATTCAAAACACCATTTAACTCAACGTCAACATCAATAAAAATATTCTCAGCTACATAAAAATTTGAATTTTCTTATAAGTCGATGGACATAAAAACTTGATATGCATCAACTAACTCATCAATTTGAAAGACATAATCTATTGCATTTAATTCATCATTATCTTCTTGAACAACCTGAACATGACCTTTAGGTTTGGTTTTCACTATGGACAACCAATCAACCCTAGAATGATCATTTTTAAATGAAGAAGTGTATGTGCAATAAACTTGTTGGCATTGCTTGGTGAAAACATAGATATCATCGACGATACGAAGTCTAGTTTTTGTATTAATCTTGACCAAATCATAATGAGGATCTATTTTGATTCCTCTATCGATGGTATCATACCAATAACATTTTAATTATAAAACATAACCTTATGATAGATTGACTCAATTATGCAAAGCTATAAAACTAGTTTAGCTTATAATCTAGTCCAAGACCTAGATTATGGGTTGACGGATCAACTCAAGTTGACCTGCATAAATCCGAAATGACATAATTTTAAATTTTTTAAAAAAATAATGTTGTTTATGAAAGGGGTGTTTAGGTAAATTAAGTCTCACTTGGGTTTTCAGTAACTCACAAATTAACCAAATCAACTTTCAACCTATTTGATATAAAACTTAGTTTAAGTTAGGTCCTAAATAGATAGGTCAACCATTCTTTTCAAATGTTATCCCTTTCAACATATCATTTTGTTCACCTACACGGGTCCATTTGTTAACCAAAAGACGCTATTTACTGTCAGCTTTCTCTTGAGGTGACTATAAGCTATGAGGTGCCTTTCATAATCAAAATTATACAACTGTTTTATTTGATTTTTGTTCACATGAAATAAATTTAGAAAGGATATTTTATATATAATTCGATATTTTTTTTGATGATAATGGATATTCGAGATTTAAAAAATTAAACTCTACTAAAAAAACAATCTTAAGAGTTATACTACTAAGTCGGCTATGCAATGCTCGAGTTTTGATTTCTTAAGGGACGTTCAATTTGTTAGAAGGGTGGTGCTGTTAGGACTTGGTTAACTGAAATGTATTACATAAGTTGTAGATAACACAATACTCTTGTTTATTGCTGTGACCAGGCCAAGTAGCAGGAGAAACTTTTTTTTTTTTTAGGACCACACAAACTAATCGAGTAATTTGTGATATTTTGCTATTTTTTGCAATAACAAATGGAAGAAGAAGAAATAATGGGGGAGAGGAGAGGTCGATTGTCATGTTATAACTTAAAAACTACCGATGAATATTAGCGACGAGTTTATTTTTTCACTAATACAGTTTATAATAATGACACCATTTTTTTTATTCCTTCATTTGTAACTGTAATTTTCTTGGTATGTAACCGATGAAAAAATTCTATCGGTATATACTGAAGGATATAAAGAGAAAATATTTCATTGGTAAATATCATTGTCATTTTTGATTTTTGTACAACCGTTTTATTTGATTTTTGTTCATATGAAATAAATTTAGAAAGGATATAATTCAATAAATTTTTTGAAGATAATGGATATTCGAGATTTAAAAAATTAAACTCTACTAAAAACAATATTAAGAGTTATACTACTAAGTCGGCTATGCAATGCTCGAGTTTTGATTTCTTAAGGAGCGTTCGATTTGTTAGAAGGATAGTGCTGTTAGGACTTGGTTAACTGAAATGTATCACATAAATTGTAGATAACACAATACTCTTGTTTATTGTTATAACTAAGCCAAGTAGTAGGAGAAACCTTTCCGCTTCTTTCTTTTTCAGGACCACACAAACTAAACGAGTAATTAGTGATATTTTGCTATTTTTTTGCAATAACAAATGGAAGAAGAAGAAAGAATGGGGGAGAGGAGGGGATTAACCCTAAAAAATACATTATTTATGAAAAATTTATTATAATTATTTTTTTATGAATTAACCTCAAACCTTAAATTGTAAAATTTTAACACAAACATATCAAAACTACCAACAACAACAACAACAACAA